>Ga0315282_10005870_pt1 | contig 20756 bp, 3 predicted proteins | sample YL17G07_20_MG_FD_203693 | JGI IMG/M metagenome (GOLD analysis project Ga0315282, IMG submission 203693) | Sediment microbial communities from Yellowstone Lake, YNP, Wyoming, USA - YL17G07_20 | ecosystem: Environmental > Aquatic > Freshwater > Lake > Sediment | place: USA: Wyoming | collected... | reverse complement strand
ACGGCATGAGCCGTCCGCAGGGCAACGGCTACGATATCGGCGCGTATGAGTACCTGGGTAGCGGTCCGGCAACCTTGTCCGTTACGACCACGACGCTGCCCAGCACGCTCACCAACGCCGGCTACTCCCAGCAGCTTGCCGCTACCGGCGGCGTCAGCCCCTACAAGTGGCTCGTTGCCTCGGGGGCACTGCCTGCGGGTCTTGGGATCAACCCCTACACCGGGCTCCTGAGCGGCACGCCGACTTCCACAGGCACGTTCAACTTCACCGTCCGCGCCACTGACAACCGCGTTCCGGCGGTTTACACCGATCAGGCGCTTTCTCTCGCCGTCGCGACCGGCACTGCATATGAGAAGACGTTCCAGAACGGTCTCAACGGTTACAGTGGGTGGTCGGATACGTGGATTACCCCTGATTATCCCAGCACCAACTACGGCGCGGACGCGACTGCTCACATACAGTACAGCACGCCGGACCGCCAGCTCCACAAGATGGATATCTCCGCGATTCCGGCAGGGGCGATCATCAATTCCGCGACGGTGAGCATCTATGCCAGCAACGTCTATGCCAGCACGACCTACGTCGGACTCTTCCGCGTCAACTCCAACTGGGACGCCGCTCAGGCGACCTACTCCAGCAGGCTCACCGGCACGCCTTGGGGCGCTTCGGGCATGAGCATGCTCACGGACTACGAGGGGAGTCCCATAGGCGGTTCCGGCCCGGTAACGGCCGTCGGCTGGGTCAATATCGACGCTACGAGACTCGTAAACGGCTGGGTCAAGGGCACTTTCGCCAACGAAGGCCTGGCGCTCTATGCCATCACCAATAATAACGTCCCGGGCGGCGGCCACCTCTACACGAGGATGTCCGATTTCACGACCGACATTACTCAGCGTCCGAAGCTCGCCATTAACTACACCGCTGCCGGCGGCAGCCCGGTTGATATCACCACGACCAGCCTGCCCGGTGCCACGACGGGCGCCAACTACGGCGAGTCCCTCCAGGCGACCGGCGGCACATTGCCCTATACATGGTCTACCGTCGGCACGCTGCCTCCGGGCATTACCCTGCAGGCCAGCGGCGTGTTCAGCGGTACGCCCACGAACACCGGCACTTACAGCTTCACCGCGAAGGTCATCGACTCGGTCAGCGCGGTCGATACCCAGGCGCTCTCCATTGTCGTCACGATGTCCAATCTCAGCGTGGCGACGACGACTCTGCCTGACGGCACCGCCAACCAGCTCTACAACCAGACGCTGCAGGCCGCCGGCGGCATCGGCCCCTACAGCTGGAGTTACACGGGCGCGTTGCCGACAGGCTTGAGCTTCATCGGCGCTACGGGCGTGATTTCCGGTACGCCCACCTCGGCGGGAACTTGGAGCTTCGACGTGCAGGTGAGCGATTCCGAAGTTCCGCCGGCCACGGCATCGAGGACGCTGTCCCTTACGATCCAGACCGGCGGCGGTCCGCTGCCCATCGATATAGCCACGACCGGGCTGCCTAACGGCAGGTTGAACACGTTGTACTCTCAGACGCTCGTAGCTACCGGAGGCCAGGTGCCCTTCAACTGGACAGTAATAACCGGGAATCTCCCCGCCGGTCTCACGCTCGTTGCGGCTACGGGAGTGATCTCCGGCACGCCGACGGCTACCGGCGCGTCGAACTTCACCGTTCAGGTCAGCGACTCGCAGGTTCCGCCTGTCTCCGACACGCAGGCGTTGTCAATAACTATCTCTACGGGCCCGACGACCTACTATGTCGATCCGGCGGGTCTCGATACCAACCCCGGCACGTTGAGCCAGCCGTGGGCCACCATACAGCACGCGGTCGATACGATAGGGGCCGGCGACACGGTTATCGTCAATTCCGGCACCTACGCCGGCGCGCGCATCCGCGTCTCCGGCACGTCCTCGGACGTGAAGACGATCAGGGCCGCGACGGCCGGCGCCGCCGTCATCAATACGCCGGGCGCGCTGTGCACCAAGCCCTGCAACCTCGAAGTCAAGGCCGATACGATGACCAACGGCGTTGCCTACTGGGTCATCGACGGCTTCGACGTGACTTCCTCGCCCAACTACGGCGTCGAGATCGAGTACGGCGACCACATCACCGTGCAGAACTGCAAGGTGCACGCCAGCACCTCGCAGAACGTCGTCATGTTCTACTCCAACTACTGCTCGGTCCTCAATACCGAGATATACAGCAACACGGGCGGATCGTCCATGTTCGTGGGCAACAGCGGCGACTACAACGTGCTCCGCGGCAACACCATCCACAACTGCCCGTCGAGCGCCATGTTCGTCACAAGCGATCTGACCGGCTCGGGCGACCGAATTCTCACCGGCTGGACCATCGAGAAGAACAAGGCCTACTCCAACGGCGCCAGGTTCGTGGGCGCTGACGGTCTTGAGTTCTCCGTCATCCGCAACAACCTGTCCTATAACCAGCCGAAGGCCATCGACCTCTTCGGCGAAAACGCGGCCTCCACGTCGAATAACAACCGCGTCCTGAACAATACGCTCATAGCCAACATCGCGGGCTACTACACGATCTTCATCCACAGGTTCACGAGCGGTCTGCCGGAGGGCACCAATAACGTCCTCCTGAATAACATCCTGTACCATTACAACGACGTCGACGGCCGCGGCTCAATATGCATCGATACCGCGGCGAGGACCGGCTTCCAGTCTGACTACAACGTCGTCATGAACCACTTCGGCCTCGACGACAACGGCACGCATCTTGACCTCGCTGGCTGGAGGGCACTCGGCTACGACACGCATTCCGTACAGGGAACCGCCACCGCGCTGTTCGTCGATCCGACGACTAACTACGATTTCCATCTGCTGTCAACGTCTCCCGCGAAGGATGCGGGCACGACGCTTACCGACGTGACCGACGACCTTGAGGCAACCGCCAGGCCGCAGGGCACCGCGTACGACATCGGCTGCTATGAGTACTACGCCGGCGCAGGCCAGCTTACTATTACCACGAGCAGCGTTCCCAGCGGCCAGCAGGGTGCGGACTACTCGACGACTTTGGCCGCTTCCGGCGGCACGCAGCCTTACAGCTGGTCCCAGTCCGGTCTGCCCGCTGGCCTTGGCATCGTCCAGGCCACCGGCGCTGTCACCGGCACGCCGACCGCTTACGGCACGGCAAACTTCACTGCCACGGTGACCGACTCCGCAACACCGACACCGGCTACCGCGACGAAGGTGTTCGGGATTACGATCCTCCCGCCGACGCTCACTATCACCACGTCCTCGCTGCCGAGCGGGCAGCAGGGCGTCAGTTACGGGCCGGCAACCATAACGGCCACGGGCGGCGCTGCGCCGCTGTTCTGGTCGGCTCCGGGTCTGCCTTCCGGTCTCTCGATCAACTCCTCGACGGGCGCTATTACAGGCACGCCCGCCGGTTATGGAATAGTCAACGTCACCGCGACGGTCACAGACAGCTGGTCCACTCCTGCCACTGCCACGAGGGCGCTGTCGTTGACGATTGCGCCGACGGCGCTCAGCATAACCACCTCCTCGTTGCCCAACGGCTCCCAGGGCCAGAGCTACGGCCCTGCGACCCTGGCTGCCGCGGGCGGCGCAACTCCGTATACCTGGTCGGGTACGGGCCTGCCGGCAGGCTTGGGCGTTGTGGCCGGCACAGGCGCCATCACGGGCACGCCGACCAACTCCGGCACCACGAACTTCACGGCGACGGTTACCGACAGTTGGGCGCCGGCCAATAGCGCCACGAAGGTGCTGTCGATTACGATTACCGGCAGCAATCTTGCCATCACGACCTCCAGCGTGCCCAACGGCACTCAGGGCCAGGGCTACGGTCCTGTCAACCTCGCCGCAAGCGGCGGCACGCAGCCGTACACGTGGTCCGGCAGCGGCATGCCCGCCGGCCTGGCCGTCACTTCCGCGGGCGCCATCACGGGCACCCCGTCTGCTACCGGCACGACGACGTTCACCGCTACCGTGGTAGATTCCTCCACCCCGACGCAGGCGACCGCGACAAAGTCGTTCTCCATTACCATTAACTCAAACATCCTGACCATCACAACGGCCAGCCTGCCCGCCGGCCAGGTTTCCGTGTCCTACGCGGGCATGCTGCATGCTTCCAATGGCACCATGCCGTACACATGGTCTTCTACGTCACTGCCCGGAGGCCTGAGCCTCACCGCCGATACGGGCCTCATCGACGGCACGCCGACGGCTACCGGCACGACGCAGTTCACGGCGACGGTAGTCGATTCCGCCACGCCGACCAACGCGACGGCGACCAAGGCGCTCTCCATAATCATTACCGCCGCGCCTTCGGGCAACGTCTACTACGTCGCCACCGACGGTAACGACACATGGCCGGGCACCGACGCCCAGCCGTGGTTGACGCTCCAGCACGCGGTCAACATCGTCATCGCCGGCGACACTGTCATCGTCAAGCCCGGCACATACACCAGCTTCAGGGTCAGCGACAGAGGCGGCAACGCGAATGCGGCGATTACGCTTAAGTCGCAGACCCAGGGCGGCGCGATCGTCGCGGGCGTGCCCACGACATACCACGGCGGCATGATGGAGTTCGAGGCCTATAGCGCCAATATCGGCTACTGGATCATCGACGGATTCGAGGTCGACGGCTCGCAGCAGGCGCAGAGCGGCTACCATACCGGCGTTGATATGCGCGGCATGGTTCATATGACCGTCCAGAACTGCAACGTCCACAACACCTGGAAGACCGGCATATTCCCGGCCTTCGCGGACTACGCCCTCATCGCGAACAACACCTGCCACAACGGTGGCGAGCACGGCATCTACAACTGCAACTCCGGCGACTACGGCACAAACAGGCTGAATATCAACTACGGCAACGCCGGCAACGGCATACAGTGCAACGCCGACGTTTCCGCGGGCGGCGACGGCATCATGACCGGGTGGCTCCTCGAGAGGAACACCCTGCACAACAACACCAACGGCTTCAACCTGCCGGGTATCGTTTCGTCCACGTTCCGCAGCAACCTGCTGTACGACAACGTTTCCAAGGGCTTCTCGATCTACGGCGGCGAAGGCGCCCTCTGCGCCAGCTACCTCAAGATCGTCAACAACACCATTGTCCAGCCGGCCAACTCTTACTTCGGTATCTTCATGCTTGACGACAAGAACCCGGGGCCGGTAGGGATGCGCATCTTCAACAACATTATCTACAGCTATAACGACGTGCAGGGCACGGGCAACATCTGCGTGGCCACGCGATCCTTCTCCGACATCCAGTGCGACTACAACTCCGTCGGTACGTGGTTCGGCGTCGACGATGCGGCTACGACGCCGACGCTAACCGAATGGCGCGCGAACTACGGCCTCGATACCCACTCGATCAGCGGCTACACGGACACCCAGTTGTTCAATGATCCCGCGAACAAGGTGTTCACGCTTGGAGTCACCTCGCCCGCCAGGGACGCCGGCACCGACCTTACGGCCGACGTGCCTGACGACCTGCTCGGCATGTCAAGACCGCAGAACAGTATCTACGACATAGGCGCCTATGAGTACGAGGTCGAAGGTCGTCATCCGCTCAGCATTCTCACTACGACCCTGCCCGACTGCGACCAGGGCGTGACCTACGACTACACGATTCAGGGCAACGGTGGCCTTACTCCGTACGCCTGGACCATCGTCTCGGGTAATCTGCCTTACGGCTTCACGCTCAATTCGTCTACGGGCACCATCCACGGCGTCAATGGCCAGACCGGCAGTTACACCGTTACGGTCAGGCTGCAGGATTCCAACACGCCGCAGGGCACCGTGTACAAGGATCTGACGCTCGTCGTGACCAACACGCTGCACACCACCTTCCAGGATGGCCTTAACGGCTACTACGGCACGCAGGACACCTGGATCAGCATAGATCAGCCGACGACCAATGACGGCGCATCCGAGATACATCACATTCAGTACCCGACCGCAGATCGCCAGCTCCATAAGTTCGATCTATCGAGCGTCCCGAGCGACGCTACGGTCAATTCGGCCAGTGTTTCCTTCACCGTCCAGACTACACATGGGACTTCGGGATGGGTCGCCGCGTACCAGGTGCTCGTACCTTGGGAGGAGATGCAGGCGACTTTCGTCGACAGGCTTACCAACGTGGCATGGGCCGCGCAGGGAATGCTTGCTGGCACGGATTACAGCGCCACCGCTCTCGGTAACCAGCACATCGTCAGTGTTGGCACCTTCAGCTACGACGTCACGGTCCTCGCCCAGGGATGGGTCAACGGCACCATACCCAACAACGGCGTCGTGTACATGGGTACGTCAAACGACAACGGCATCGATATGTGGCTCACCACGTTCATGCGCGAGAGGACGCCGGAAGTCACGTCTCGTCCGAAGATCGATATTGCCTACACGCCGGCCGGCGGCGTCCCGCCGCTCACGATCGGCACTACCACGCTTCCCAACGGCCATACGGGCATGGGTTACAGCAAGACCCTCATCGCCGGCGGCGGCGCGACTCCGTACACATGGTCAATCCTCTCCGGCAGCCTGCCCGCCGGCCTCTCGATGGCCTCCAACGGCCGCATCAGCGGCACGCCGCTCAATGAGGGCGTCTCCAACTTCACGGTCCAGGTGGCCGACTACCAGAGTCCGCCTCAGACCGCGACGGCGGCCTATGCGCTGACGGTACTTCAGACCCCGCTGCAGATCACTACGAGCACTCTTCCGTCGGCCTGGCAGAATGTCACCTACGGCGCGATGCTCTCCGCGGTTGGAGGCCATCTGCCTTACTCCTGGTCGCTTGCGGGCGGCAGCCTGCCTGCGGGCCTCTCGCTCTCCTCGTCGGGCCAGATAAGCGGCACGCCGACGACGCAGGGTATCTCCAGCTTCACGGCCCGCGTCACCGACAACGTGAACGACCACGTCGACAAGATGCTTGGAATCTTCGTCGGTCCGACGCCTTCCGGCAACATATACTACGTCGCCATAACCGGTAACGACGGATGGCCTGGCACCGAAGCCCAGCCGTGGGCGACTCTCCTCAAGGCGGCAAACACGGTCGTCGCGGGCGACACCGTCATCGTCAAGCCCGGCCACTACGCCGGCTTCCGCGTGAACGATAAGAGCGGTACGGCGGGCGCGCCGATTACGTTCAAGTCGGAAACGCCGGGTCTCGCCGTCGTCGATACCAAGGGCAACTCCTACCACGGCGGCATGATCGAGTTCGAAGGCTATGCGCCGAACGAGGGCTACTGGGTTATCGATGGCTTTGAGGTGGACGGTACGGTCGCGACCACGGGCAGCGGTATCGATATCCGCGGCATGTATCACATGACCGTCAGGAACTGCAACTCTCATAACGCAGCCTGGCAGGGCATCTTCTCGGCCTTCGCCGACTACATGCTCGTCGAGAATAACGAGACTCACGACCAGACCATCCAGCACGGTATCTACCTGTCGAACTCCGGCGACTACGGCACCGTGAGGAATAATATCACGCATGACAACGCGGGTAATGGCGTCCAGTGCAACGCCGACGTCAGTATGGGCGGCGACGGCGAGATGTCGTACTACGTCCATGAGAAGAACGTGCTCTACAACAACACTAACGGCTTCAACCTGCCGGGCCTGTTCGACTCGAAGCTCCACAACAACCTGATGTACGACATCAGATCCAAGGGCTTCTCGATCTATCAGGGCGAAGCGGCCGATGCATCCAGCCGCGACACCATCTACAACAACACCGTCGTGATGCCGACGGGCGCGTACTTCGCCATCTTCATGCTCAACGACAAGGGCCCCGCTCCTCTCGGCAACCGCGTGTTCAATAACATCCTCTATCACTACGGCGACGCCCAGGGCACCGGCATCATCTGCGTGCCGACGGCAACGCTGCCCGATTTCCAGTCCGACTACAACGTCGTCGGCAACTGGTTCGGTATCGATGACGCCGAGACGGCCACGCCGCAGCTCGTTGAGTGGCAGAACACGTACCACCTCGACCAGCACTCATTCCAGGCTACTGATACTGCGCTCTGGGTCGATCCTGCGTCGAGCGATTACCATCTCAAGTCCACGTCGCCTGCAAGAGACGCCGGCACCACGCTTCTCGAAGTCAGCGACGATATCACCGGCATGTCCAGGCCGCAGAACGGCATCTACGACATAGGCTGCTACGAATACGTTGTCGAAGGCGTTCATGCGCTTTCGATCACGACGACCAGCCTGCCTGAATGCGACCAGGATATCCAGTACACCGCCACGCTTACCGCGGGCGGCGGCATGAGCCCCTACAGCTGGGAGATCCTCTCCGGCAGCCTGCCGACGGGTCTCCTGCTCGACCAGGGTTCGGGTGTCGTAGGCGGCAGCACCAACTCGCCGGGCACCTACAACTTCACTGTCAAAGTGACCGACGCCGAGCTGCCTTCTCAAACGGCGAGCAAGGCTCTCTCCATCACCGTCAACTACAACAGGCACGTCACCCTGAAGTCCGACATCAACGGCTACACCGGCGGCGTCGACTGCTGGCTGACCGAGGACTATCCCGACACGAATCAGGGTTCCAACGACACCGTTCACCTGCAGTACCCGACGCAGGACCGCGAGCTCTACAAGTTCGACCTGTCTTCCGTACCGGCAGGCGCCGTCGTAACGTCGGCGCAGATCACGATCTACCCGAACTCGCTCAACAGCGGCATGCCGACTGTCAACGCCTTCAGGGTGATCACACACTGGATGGAGATGGAGGCGACCTTCAACAGCAGGCTCACAGGCACGCCGTGGGCCACGCCGGGCATGGCGCCGGGCACCGACTACGACCCGACGGCGCTTCTGTCCAAGCAGATCACCACGAGCGATCCGATCACGGTCGATGTGGCTGCCATCACGCAGAACTGGATCGACGGCACCATGCCGAACGAAGGCTTGATGTTCAGGCTGATCAACTCCGGCTGGGTCACCGTGTATAATAGGGAAGTCACCCCGCAGTTCTGGGCGCATCCGCAGATAGTGATCGCCTACACAGAGCCGGGCCACATCGCTCCTCTGACGATTACAACCGCGTCGCTCCCGAGCGGCCAGGTCGGAACCGCTTACAGCCAATCTCTGACCGCGGTCGGCGGCGTGACGCCGTACAGTTGGACGGTTGCCACGGGCGCCCTGCCCAGCGGCCTGTCCCTGAGCTCCTCGGGCACCATCAGCGGCACGCCGACCATGTCGGGCACGGCGAACTTCACCGTTCGCGTGACGGATTCCCAGGGTTCGCCGGCGACCGCCACGAAGGCGCTCTCCATCATAACCACCGGCGGCTCTCAGCCTCTCGTCATTACGACAACCTCGCTGCCCGCCGGCGTCGTCAATACCGGCTACAGCCAGACTGTTATAGCTACGGGCGGCACGACGCCGTACGCCTGGTCTATCGCCTCCGGCACGCTCCCGAGCGGCCTGTCGATTAGCGCTTCAACGGGCGTGATCTCCGGTACGCCGACCGCTTCAGGCGTCTCGAACTTCACTGTTCAGGTAGAGGACAGCCTGAGCGTGACCGCCACGAAGGCCCTCGCGATCAACATCACCGAAACGCCTTCGACGCTCGAAATCACGACGTCGAGCCTGCCTTCGGGCAAGGTAAGCATCTCCTACAGCGCAATGCTCACGGCTACCGGCGGCGTCCAGCCGTACTCCTGGTCGATCGCGTCGGGCACATTGCCTGCGGGTCTCTCGCTCACATCCGGCAACGGCATGATCGCCGGCACGCCGACCACGACCGGCACCTCGAACTTCACGGTTCAGGTATCCGACAACGCCAGCGCTACGGCCACGGCGGCGCTGTCCATAGTCATCGATCCCGCTCCTGCGGGCAACATCTACTACGTCGCCACAACCGGTCTCGACACGAACCCCGGCACGTCTGAACAGCCGTGGCTCACGCTGCAGCACGCGGTCGATACCGTTGTCGCCGGCGACACGGTCATAGTCAGGTCCGGTACTTATGCCTGCTTCAGGATTACCGATAAGGGCGGCACGGCCGAGGCGCCCATCACGCTGAAGTCTGAGGTCCAGGGCGGCGCAGTCGTTGCAGGCGTCCCCACGACCTATCACGGCAGCATGATGGAGTTTGAGGCTTACAGCGCGAATATCGGTTACTGGGTTATCGACGGCTTCGAAGTCGATGGCTCCCAGGAGCAGCAGAGCGGTTACCATACCGGTATCGATATGCGCGGCATGGTCCACATGACCGTTCAGAACTGCAACGTCCACAATAACTTCAAGACCGGTATATTCCCGGCCTTCGCGGACTACGCCGTGATCGAGAACAACGTGACCCACAACAACGGCGAGCACGGCATCTACAACTGCAACTCGGCCGATTACGGCATCAACAGGTACAACACGAGCTACGGCAACGCCGGCAACGGCATACAGTGCAACGCCGACGTTTCCGCCGGCGGCGACGGCATAATGACCGGGTGGCTCCTCGAGAAGAACACGCTCTACAGCGACCACAACGGTTACAACCTGCCGGGCCTTGTGTCTTCGACGCTGCGCAACAACCTGATCTACGACATCGTCTCCAAGGGCTTCTCGATCTACGGCGGCGAGGGCGCTGTCTGCGCCAATAACCTCCACGTTCTGAATAACACGGTGGTCATGGCGACCGGCTCCTACGTCGCCATACTCATCCACGACGACGGCAAGCCGGTCGGACCGATCGGACACCGCGTCTTCAACAACATCCTGTATAACTACCAGGATACCGCGGGTTCCGGCACGATGAACGTCGCTACGACCGCGTTCACCGACTTCCAGTCCGACTACAACGTGGTCATGAACTGGTTCGGCGTCAACAACGACGGCTCCAGCGAAGACTTGGCGGCTTGGCGCGCGCGCGGTTACGACACCCACTCGATCCAGGCCACCGATACGGCGCTCTTCGTCGATCCTGTCAGCAAGGACTTCCGCCTGAAGAGCACGTCGCCAGCAAGGGACGCCGGTACCACTCTCACGGAAGTGACCGAAGACATCACGGGTATGTCCAGGCCGCAAAACGGCGTGTACGACATCGGCTGCTACGAGTATGTGGTCGAAGGCATGCACACGCTCGCGGTCGCGACGACCTCGCTGCCGAACTGCGACCTCGGCATACCGTACTCCGCCACGCTCCAGGCCTCGGGCGGCATGAGCCCCTACACCTGGAACATCGTCGCCGGCAGCCTGCCGTCAGGCCTCTCTCTCGACGGCCAGACGGGCCTCATTAGCGGCCAGGATCCGACTCCGGGTACCTACAACTTCACGGTGATGGTGACCGACAGCCAGACCCCGACGCCGGCTACCGCGACCAAGGCCCTGTCACTGACTGTTACGCACACTGTCCACGTATCGCTCCAGAACGACCTCAACGGCTACAGCGGCGCGTTCGATACCTGGATTACCTCCTATCCGTGGGGCGAGGATATCCATGGCGATATGGACAGGTCTCACCTCCAGATGCCGTGGACTGACCGCCAGCTCCACAAGTTCGATGTATCCTCGATACCTGCGAACGCGACTATCACATTCGCGAGAGTATCCTACCAGACTCACGCCGTCGCCAACGGCACTCCAGACGTGACGGCTTACCGTATCATCACGGCCTGGGACGACATGCAGGCCACCTGGACCTACAGGCTCACCGGCATCCCGTGGGGCGCTCAGGGCATGCTGGCCGGCACGGATTACGATCCGACGCCGCTTGACACCAAGCACCACGTTAACAGCGCCCGTTACTACTATGACTGCACAAGCGTAGTCCAGGGATGGGTCAACGGTACCATGCCTGTCCAGGGGATTATGTACAGGATCACCTCGACCAGTGACGCATGGGTCCGGGTCTACAACTGCCAGGTATCGCCCGAGATCGATTACAGGCCGCTTCTCGAAGTGGTCTACACGCCGGCGGGCTATCCGGCTCCTCTTGCGGTAACGACCGGGTTCCTCCAGAACGCACTGCCCAACGCTGCATACAGCCAGACTCTCGCGGCCGCGGGCGGCACGGCCCCGTATGCTTGGGCCGTCACGGGCGGCAGCCTGCCGGCCGGCCTCACGCTTAGCGCCGGCGTCATTTCGGGTACGCCGACGGTTACCGGTGTAGCGAACATCACGGTTCGCGTCACCGATAATCCGGGCGCGACCGCGACGAGGGCGCTCTCCATCAACGTCACCTACCCATCGGTCAGCATCGACGCTCCGCTCAAGGACTCGCTGGTCAACGGCACGGTGGGTGTCGCCTACAGTCAGTCCGTACCGACCTCGGGCGGCGTCGCTCCGTACACATGGTCGCTCGCGGGTAGTCTGCCGACCGGCCTGTCGCTCAATGCCTCCACGGGTATTGTAAGCGGCACGCCTACGGTCACCGGCACCTCGACCTTCACGGTCACGGCCGCCGATTCCCAGAATCCGGCCTCCACGTGCCTGAGGGAGCTGACGATCATCGTAGACGCTTCCACCGGCCTCGCCATCACGACGTCGAGCCTTCCGAATGGCCAGCAGGGCGTCAGTTACAACGCGGCACTCGCCGCCACCGGCGGCGTCCTGCCGTACACCTGGTCCGCCACGGGTCTGCCGGCGGGTCTTGGTGTTGACGCTTCCGCGGGCGCCATCACCGGAACGCCCACGTCCTTTGGCGTGGCTGACGTCACCGTCCAGGTTGTGGACGCAACGCCTGCGACGGCTACGGCTGCCCTGTCGCTGACAGTCCTGCCGGCGACACTCAGTATCACCACATCCAGCCTGCCCGACGGCCAGCAGGGTGCTGCTTACAACCAGACCTTGGCTGCGACCGGCGGCGCTACGCCGCTTACCTGGTCGCAGGTTGGCCTGCCGTCCGGGCTTGACATAGTCGCGGCTACCGGCGCCATCACCGGTACCCCGACCGCGCCGGGCACCACGAACTTCACCGCGACTGTCACCGACAGTTGGTCGCCGGCGAACGTGGCCACCAAGGCGCTCTCCATAACAATCAACCCGGCGGCGCTCTCCATCACGACCGCGTCCGTGCCCAACGGCCAACAAGGCGTCTCCTATAGCACGACGCTCTCGGCGGCCGGAGGCGTCACGCCGTACTCGTGGTCTCAGTCGGGTCTCCCGGCGGGCCTGGGCATCGTCCAGGCTACAGGCGCCGTTACCGGTACGCCGACGGGCTACGGCACCACCAGCTTCACCGCGACGGTGACCGATAGCTGGGTGCCGGCCAATGTCGCCACAAGAGTCCTGTCCATAACGATCGCTCCGGCCGCGCTCAGCATCACGATCGCGAGCGTGCCGAACGGCCAGCAGGGCGTCTCCTACAGCACGACGCTCTCCGCCACGGGCGGCGCTACGCCGTACGCGTGGTCCCAATCCGGTCTGCCGGCTGGTCTGGGCATAGTCCAGGCCACGGGAGCCATTACCGGCACGCCGACGAACTACGGCACCACGAACTTCACCGCGACTGTTACCGATAACTGGTCGCCGGCGAACACCGCCACGAAGGCGCTCTCGATAACCATCGCGCCTGCGGCACTATCCATTACGACCGCGTCGGTACCCAGCGGCCAGCAGGGCGTTGCTTACAACCAGACCCTGGCCTCGACCGGCGGCGCTACGCCGCTCACCTGGTCGCAGTCGGGTCTGCCCGCCGGCCTCGACATCGTGGCAAGCACCGGCGCTATCACCGGTACGCCGACGAGCTACGGTACCGCGAGCTTCACCGCTACGTTGGTCGATAGCTGGTCGCCGGCCGCTACGGCTACGAAGTCATTCTCCATCACGATTGACCCCGCGACGCTCACCATCACGACCTCGAGCGTGCCGAACGGCTTGCAGTACGGCGCTTACAACCAGACCCTGACCGCAACCGGCGGCGTGACTCCGTACACCTGGTCGGCCAACGGCCTGCCCGCAGGCCTCGGCATGGAGGCGGCAACCGGCGCCATTACCGGTACGCCGACTGCGTCCGGCACCACCAACTTCACGGCAACTGTCGTGGATAGCTGGGTGCCGCAGGGTACCGCGACAAGGGTGCTCTCCATAACGATTGACCCGCCGGCCGATCTCATCATCACGACGACGAGTGTGCCGAACGGCCGCACGTACATCGCGTACAGCCAGTTCCTGCAGGCCACCGGCGGCGTCACGCCGTATACCTGGTCGGTAATCTCCGGCACGCTGCCTGCGGGCTACTCGCTCAACAGTTCCACGGGCGAGATCGCCGGCTCGACCAATAACTACGGCACATGGAACATCACGGTCCATGTGACAGATTCACAGCCTGCACCGGACACCGACGACCAGGCTCTATCGATCGTGATCATACCGGGCAGCACGATGATAACAACCTATACGCCTGCGAACGGCCAGGTCGGCTCGGCCTACAGCTTCGCGTTCACGGTCGACGGCGGCACCGCTCCGTATACGTGGGCGGTCTATCAGCCGACGATCCCGACGGGCCTCACCTTGAATACTGCTACCGGCGCGCTCAGCGGAACGCCCACTGCGGCGGGTGCGTACAACTTCCAGTTGAGCGTCGTCGACTCCGCCACGCCCACAGCTCAGACCGACATCAGAGGCTTCAGCATTGTAGTTGGCGCGGCCGGAAGCACTACAGTCGCCCTGCAGCAGGGTACGAATGGCTACTCCGGCGCTGAAGACACATGGATTAACCCCGACGTGCCGGATCTCAACTACGGCACCATCACGAACTCGCATCTGCAGAGTGGCGGCACGCCGGATCGCCAGCTCTACAGGTGGAACTTGTCGTCCATACCCGCCGGCGCGAGGATTAACTACGCCACGATGAGCATCTACGCGTCCAACAGATTCAGCAGCTCGCCGACGGTCGACATGTATCACGTGCTCACACACTGGGATGTCAGCCAGGCGACCTACAACAGCAGGCTTACGTCGCCGTTGACCGCTTGGGGCACGCCGGGCATGCAGAGCGACGTCGACTATGCCGCGACTGCGGACGCAAGCGCCGGCCCTGTCACCGCGGTTGGCTGGGTATCGTTCGACGCGACAAGCCAGGTCACGGCCTGGACCGGTAGTACCTACGCCAATGAAGGCATGATGCTCAAGGTGCGCGTCGGCGGCCATCTGTATACGCGCATGGCCGATTGGTACCCCGTCAATTCCGGCGGTTGCCCGATCCTCGTCATCAACTACACGCCGGCGGTCGACATCACTACGACCACGCTGCCCAACGGCCAGGTAAACGCCGCCTACAACCAGACGCTCTCTGCCACCGGTGGCATCGCTCCGTACACCTGGTCGACTGTCGGCGGCTATCTGCCTGACGGCCTCACTCTCACCGCTGCCGGCGCCATTACCGGTACGCCGTCAACCGCTGGAACCTTTGGCTTCACGGTCCAGGCGGCCGATTCTCAGGGCAGTCCGATGACGGACACGCAGGCGCTCTCCATCACCATAGTGCCTGCTCCTCTGTCTATCACCACGACGACGCTGCCCGACGGCCAGAAGAACGTCGCCTATGACCAGGCCCTCGCTTCGACAGGCGGCGCTGCGCCGCTCACTTGGTCGCAGAATGGTCTGCCGGCCGGTCTCAATATCGTCGCGGCCACGGGCGCAATCACCGGCACGCCGACCAACTATGGCACCGCCAGCTTCACCGCTACGGTGACCGATAGCTGGGCGCCGGCCAACACCGCAACGAAGGTCCTGTCGATAACGATTATTCCCGAGACGATCACCATTACGACTGCGTCGCTGCCCAACGGCACGGTTGGCGTTGCTTACAACCAGACACTCGCCGCGGCCGGCGGCGCAACGCCCTACACATGGTCGGTTCCGGGCCTGCCTGCGGGGCTTGGCTACAACGCGAGCACAGGCGCCATCACCGGCACTCCGACGACTTCGGGCACTACTAACTTCACCGCGACCGTCACCGATAGCTGGGTGCCCGCCAACAACGCGACGAAGGCGCTGTCGATAATCATCGTTAATCCGACGGATGCCACGTATCAATATGCGGCGGCCGATAGCGAGTCCTCGACGAGCTCGACTGCATGGCAGCACAAGACGACACTGACCTTCACGGTCTACACCGCCGACACCTACCTCATCCTCGCGATGGCCGAAGTGAAGGAGAATAACACCAGTGCCAACGTGAGAACGCAGGTGACAGTAGACGGCGGCGTCATGCAGAACACGATCCTCTATCCGAAGACCACCAGCGACTACACCACGTTTGCTTCGGCCAAGGTAGTGACTCTGTCCGCCGCGAGCCACACCCTCTACCTCGACTACAGCTCCTCAGCCTCCAACCGCACGGCCTACATCCGCAACGCTCGGCTTGTGGTCCTGCGCAAGGCGACCCTGGAGCTATCGAGCGCCGACCAGGGCGACACGGGTAACGACCTCACGACGACGCTGACCAACTACGTGACGACCACGTTTACCCCTGCTACTGCGGGTGATTACCTCTTGGTCTGGACGGGCTCCTTCACTGCCGCCACGACAAGCTATGCGACGACAGTGGAGTGCCGCCTCAACGGTACATCCAATAACACCATCGTGCTGACGAATAACAACAGCGGCAACAGGCGCACGTTCCTGTCAGCCAATATGGTCAACCTCGCGGCTTCTTCTCAGACGATGACCATAGCTGCGGCGAAGGCCAGCGGTTCCAGCGCTGTTCATCACCTCGACCGCGCCCGTGTGATCGCAATACGCCTTGCGGGCAGCCGGTTTACCGGCTACCAGTCGGCGGCGAGCGACACTGAGGCCACGACGACCTCCACGGCATGGCAGCAGAAGCTGACGAAGTCCTGGAGTGTAGGGACTGCGGGTAACTGGCTGATGCTCATGAGTTGCGGGCTTGCCGACACGAGCACCAGTTACAATGTGCAGATGCAGCAGCAGCTTGATAACGCGACGACCGAGGCCAACCCGCTTCTGACGACGCAGGCGGCTGCCAATTACATGAACTCCGGCTGCATCGACGTGCGCAATCTTGCTACCGGCACGCGCACGGTGGATGTGGATTACCGTAGTTCCAGCGCTTCCGGCACTGCCAAGATCAGAAACGTGAGACTCATCGCGGTGCCGCTGCAATAAGTAGTAGATAAGCAGCTGATGTTCCCGGCCTCGCTGGGCGGATAGAGCCCAGCGGGGCCGGCTTATTCTGCCGCGCCTGCGGCACTCATTTCATGCTCAGCAGGGTCCTTGACCGGCGCGTCGGAACTGCCATTTTGCCTTGTAGAAACCCTCGTTTTCCGTATAATTGACCTCTTTGATAAGGGGTCGGCCGCAGGCCCCTTGCTGATGCCCTCGAGAGGGGGGCAGGAGGGGACGTATGGTTCGCCAACCGGCAGTCGCGGGCGCGTTCTATCCTGCAGAGAAATCTAAACTTGTGGCGATATTGGAGCGCTTTCTTGCCGAAGGCGCGCCCCTCGGGGGCGTCGTTGCGGTCGTCTCGCCACACGCCGGTTACCCCTACTCGGGTGCTGCGGCAGGGGCGGTTTTCGCTTCGGTGGAGGTCCCGGCGACTGTGGTTATAATGGGACCCAACCATCGCGGCATCGGCGCGGCGTACGGCATATACGACAAAGGCTCATGGCGGACGCCGCTGGGAGATGCGCCAATAGATGAGAAGTTCGCGGCCGCTCTCCTGAAAGAGGAGCGGTTTCTCACGGCCGATACGGCATCTCACATGTATGAGCACTCGATAGAGGTGCAGGTGCCGTTTCTCCAGTACCGCCGGCCGGATGTGAAGATTGTCCCTATCTGCATAGGCGATCATGACTTAGGGAAACTGACTGCTCTCGGCGGCGCGATTGCGCGAACTGCTAAGGCGGTGTCTATTGAGCCGCTTGTAGTCGCCTCCAGCGACATGTCGCACTACGAGTCGGCCGATAGCGCTGCCCGCAAGGACAGGATGGCGATCGAGCGGATGCTTGCCCTCGACGAAGAGGGCCTTTGGGAAGTTGTAAGGCGCCATGAGATAACGATGTGCGGCGTCGCCCCTGCCGTGGCGGCTATAGTAGCTGCCCGCGAGCTCGGCGCCCGCGAAGCGAAGCTCATTAAGTACACAAGTAGCGGTGAAACCACCGGCGACATGACCGAAGTGGTCGGTTACGCCTCGGTAGCCTTCATGAAGAGCGAGAACGAATGACTTCGACACTGAGGACGCGCTTTGCGCCCAGTCCCACCGGCTACCTGCACGTGGGAGGGGCGCGTACTGCGCTCTATAACTTCCTCTACGCGCGGCACAACGGCGGCACCTTCATCCTCCGGATAGAGGACACCGACCAGTCGCGTAACGAGCCCCAGTTCACCACCGCCATTCTCGAAAGCCTTACGTGGCTTGGGATTACGTGGGACGAGGGACCGTTCTACCAGAGCAAGCGCCTCGACCTCTACCGCGCCGCGGCCGAGAAACTCCTCGCCAAGGGGCTCGCTTACTACGAGGAAGACCCCGACAAGGGCCGCGCCATCAAGATGCGCATGCCCAAGCATATTATCAAGGTCCCCGACGTCATTCATGGCGAGGTGGAGTTCGACGCCTCGCTCGCCGACGATTTCGTGATCGTGAAGTCCGACGGCTACCCCTCGTACAATTTCGCCTGTGTCGTGGACGATGTGGATATGGGGGTCACTCAGGTGATCCGCGGCGACGAGCACTTATCGAATATGCCGCGCCAGCTGGTCTTGTACGAGGCCCTCGGCCTGACGCCGCCGAAGTTCGCCCACATCCCGATGATCCTCGGTCCCGACGGCTCCAAGCTCTCGAAGCGGCACGGCGCCACCTCGGTAGGGGAGTACCGTGAGCGCGGCTTCCTGCCGGAAGCTCTCGTGAACTTCATCGCGCTTCTCGGCTGGTCCCCCGGCGACGACCGCGAGATCATGAGTCTCAAGGAAATGGTGGACCTCTTCGACCTCGGCCGTGCGCGTAAGGTTTCGAGCCAGTTCGACACGGCCAAGCTCCTCTGGATGAACGGCCAGTACATCATGAGCCTGCCCGTCGAGCATCTGGCCGAAGAGATGTATGATTATCTGGCGCGAAAAGGCGTCGATCTGCCCTCCACCGACGCGAACTGGATGAAGACGCTCGCCACGGCCTATCGCGAACGCATAAAGACGCTTGACGAGCTCGACGAGAAGATCAGACGCCTCATGGTCGAGCCGGTCGAATACGACCCTGCCGCCGTCAAGAAGGTGCTGGAGAAGGACGGCGCCGCCGCCCTCCTCGCCGACGCGCGCGACCTGCTCGCAGGTGCCCCGGAGTGGAAGATAGCTCCGATGGAGGAGGTTTTCAAAGGCTACTGTGAGAAAAAGGCGCTCGGCTTCGGCAAAATCGCCCAGCCGCTTCGCGTCGCCGTAACCGGCGGCACGGTCAGTCCGCCCATGTTCGAGACGCTCGTCCTTCTCGGCCGCGACAAGACCTTGCGCCGCATCGATGATACGCTCGCGCGTTTGGGCAAAGGGGGAGCATAGGGTTCTGTAGGGGCGACGCATGCGTCGCCCGCCATCGTAGGGGCGCTGCTTGCCGCGCCCCATCGTAGGGGCAGGCCTCCGTGCCTGCCCTCGCCGCGATGCGAGAGGGCTCTTGACTGGAGTCTCTGCAGCGGCGGCAACGTAGGGGCGACTCGGCGAGTCGCCCAACATTAGTGGAACAGGTCCGCTTGTGCGGATTGCCTTTGGAGATCATTGTGTCGGTCCTTGTAGTCGGTTCCATCGCGCTGGATACCATCGAGACGCCTTACGGCAAAGTCGAAGACGCCCTCGGCGGCAGCGCCGTGTACTTCAGCCTTGCCGCCGGCCTCCTCGGCGACGTGAGGCTCGTCGGCGTGGTGGGGGAGGACTTTCCCCGCCAATACATGGATGTCCTCGCCGGCCGCCGAATCCATACGGCCGGCCTCGAAGTAAGCTCGGGCAAGACCTTCCGCTGGACCGGCGCCTATCGCGGCGGCATGAACGACGCCGAGACTCTCGCCGTCGAGCTCAACGTCTTCGGCACGTACGACCCGCGAATCCCCGCCGCCTATGCCGACACGGAGTACGTTTTCCTCGCCAACGGAAGCCCGCGGATCCAGCGCCGCGTGCGCGAGCAGATGCCGCGTGCGGCGATGGTTGTCTGCGACACGATGAACCTATGGATCGACACCGCGCGCCCGGAGCTCGTGAAACTCCTGGCCGAGGTGGACGCCGTAGTGCTCAACGACCAGGAGACGCGAATGCTGACCTCCTGCCATCGACTGGTCGAAGCCGGAAGACGTATATTGGACATGGGCCCGAAGTTCGTCGTAATCAAGAAAGGCGAGCACGGTTCGCTTCTCGTGGCGCGCGATGAGACGTTCGCCTTGCCTGCGTTCCCGACCGCCGAGGTCAAGGACCCGACAGGCGCCGGCGACTCCTTCGCCGGCGGCATGATGGGCTACCTTGCCGATACGCGCGACCACTCGCCCGCGGGCCTCAAACGCGCCATGGCCTGCGGGACCGTCGTTGCGAGCCTTGCCGTCGAAGGCTTCGGAACCAAAGCGCTTGAGACCTGTGCGCGCGCTGACCTCGACTCGCGTTACGCGCGCTTCAAAGAGATGCTCAGGCTCTGATCGTGTGGCACTGGCGGCTTGCCCGCCAGTGATTGATGCTCGGATCCGCCGCAGGCGGATCGCCTTAGTTCGACTTTCGCAGTTTTCAGGGGTAATGATAAGGGAGGAGATACAGGCAAACAAGCCCACCTGACGATTTAGTTGTGGCTTAGGCAACGATCGTAGGGGAGGGCTTGCGATGCTGGAAGTT
>Ga0315282_10005869_pt1 | contig 20756 bp, 15 predicted proteins | sample YL17G07_20_MG_FD_203693 | JGI IMG/M metagenome (GOLD analysis project Ga0315282, IMG submission 203693) | Sediment microbial communities from Yellowstone Lake, YNP, Wyoming, USA - YL17G07_20 | ecosystem: Environmental > Aquatic > Freshwater > Lake > Sediment | place: USA: Wyoming | collected... | reverse complement strand
CATGCCTATGAATGTGTCATGGCCTGATGACCTTCCTGTGACAGCGCCGTCCCCGGACTCCCCAAAACAGGAACCACCGCAGGAAACACCGGCAGATAGTGTAGATTCGGCAGATGGTGAAGAGCCAACTGACGAACAGGCGGAGGAGGAATCAGCCCCGATAGACTGATTCTCACCTCCAAAGTTATCTAGGGGCCGTAGCTCTCGGGCTACGGCCCCTAATACATTCATCGAGGAGGATAATATATGCAGAAAGAACGCACCGAGAAAAGCGATTGCCTGTTCGACATACCTGAAATTACATCTACCCCTTCCGAGGAAGGGCTCGCCGACAAGCCCACCCCCAAATTTGACCTCGACAAAGCCGTAGACGAGATGGTAGGCGCTCTGACCGACCCCATCATCGTATGGCCTATTGGAGGTTGGGGCGATTCTCTCCCGGAGAATATTAAGAACGACATAACCATCTATCGTATGTTGCAGGTTATGAAACACGAAGAGGGCATAGCGACCTGGCCTGAGGTCTGTGCCTATCTATATACGGTGACGCTCGAGCGGCCTGTAGGTCATGAGTGGGCGGATATCTACCTGTACGCCATGACTCAGTATATAGGGGATTCGATACCTGCTGACCTCAAAACGGAAACTCTGGATAGCTATGAGATGCAACTCCTGGACCGCTTCAGAAGGTGGCTGTGGGATGCCAGGCACAGGGCGAGGAAACATCGTTCCAAGGAAGAAGGGCGCAGTCAGGAGCCGGAGGTCGAAGCACGTGCTCCGCAGCAAATCACGTTCTTCTAGGTGTTGGGAGATGAAACAGTGAAAAGAACTAAGGATTTAAAGGTGTTCGCTTTCCCGCAAAATAATGGCTACGTGCCCTCGATCCGTGTTGCGGGGAAGTGGCTGGCGGAGATGGGTTTTGTCTGCGGTGATAGGGTTACACTCACCGCCGAAAACGGGAAAATCATTATCGATAAAAAACAGCCAGCTAGTGAATTGTCCCCTTCAGATTAATGCTTGTGGTTATTTTTCAAAGGTCACGAAGCAAGCATAAGTGCAATCTATTCTGTGAGGTATCGCCTATAAACGGCTCTTCTGTTTTCTCCAAGATGGAAGAAACGAGAAGGATCGCAGGGCTTTGTTTGAAGTTTTAATCGCCTATAAACGGCTCTTCTGTTTTCTCCAGGAGGAGATGATAAAATTCCCGCATTGGCGGGAAAGGTTTTAATCGCCTATAAACGGCTCTTCTGTTTTCTCCCCGAATTGGATTCGGAGAACCCGCCCAGAACAACGCCATCGTTGTTTTAATCGCCTATAAACGGCTCTTCTGTTTTCTCCTCCTTCGGTCCGTGATGCTCCCCAATGGGGAGCCCGCCCTCGTTTTAATCGCCTATAAACGGCTCTTCTGTTTTCTCCCTGCAAATCGATATCTATCAGTGCGAAAGTAAAGTTTTAATCGCCTATAAACGGCTCTTCTGTTTTCTCCCTTAATGAAGTTCACCGGGCAGGACTATGGCTATCGCGGTTTTAATCGCCTATAAACGGCTCTTCTGTTTTCTCCGCGGCCAGATCCAGCCAGATGGAGGCGAATCTCGATACGTTTTAATCGCCTATAAACGGCTCTTCTGTTTTCTCCGATTATATCAAGTTTGCGATTGTCCTCCATATAATTTACAGGTTTTAATCGCCTATAAACGGCTCTTCTGTTTTCTCCGATGAGCTTTTAAGGGACAAGAATGGTAATGTTATAAAGTTTTAATCGCCTATAAACGGCTCTTCTGTTTTCTCCCTGGAGGAACTTGAAGAAAAATTGGCCAAACTGGAGGAAAAATTCTCGTTTTAATCGCCTATAAACGGCTCTTCTGTTTTCTCCACCTTGTTCCAGACCCAGAGGAACAGGTCTACTATAATGGGTTTTAATCGCCTATAAACGGCTCTTCTGTTTTCTCCAAATCTAGAAGGAGGAGGGCTGACATGCAGACAATAATTTGTTTTAATCGCCTATAAACGGCTCTTCTGTTTTCTCCTTGGGGAGCTTGAAGGAGGCGGGGGCGTTCATAGAAGTTTTAATCGCCTATAAACGGCTCTTCTGTTTTCTCCGAGTAAAGTATTTGAAAGAGGGAATTATTGAGGAACTTCAAGGTTTTAATCGCCTATAAACGGCTCTTCTGTTTTCTCCCCACTTTCTGCGAAAAGCGGATAGGCAAGTAAAAATTCTCGCAGGTTTTAATCGCCTATAAACGGCTCTTCTGTTTTCTCCTTGGGATGTGCTGGACGGAGACATCTTGCAGAAGATTATCAGTTTTAATCGCCTATAAACGGCTCTTCTGTTTTCTCCCGAAAAAGTCGAACAGGCATTAGCCATTAAGGATTTAACAGGTTTTAATCGCCTATAAACGGCTCTTCTGTTTTCTCCTACTTGTTGCCCGAGGACAAGAATAATCAAGAGATTAAGTTTTAATCGCCTATAAACGGCTCTTCTGTTTTCTCCGGCCCACTGCCGGGGAGAGAAGACAATATCGACGTACCTGTTTTAATCGCCTATAAACGGCTCTTCTGTTTTCTCCGGCAGAGTCAAGCTGCTAATGTGGGGGCACTCCGAATCAGGTTTTAATCGCCTATAAACGGCTCTTCTGTTTTCTCCGTCACTACCCCCGACTTCCCCTTGACGTATTCCAGCAGGGTTTTAATCGCCTATAAACGGCTCTTCTGTTTTCTCCCAATGGCCTAGTCTCCCAGATGGATCAGGTCCTGTTGGGTTTTAATCGCCTATAAACGGCTCTTCTGTTTTCTCCTAGGGGAATCTTCTCATCTGGGTTCCCCTTTCTTGGGGTTTTAATCGCCTATAAACGGCTCTTCTGTTTTCTCCATTGACATTATGGGTGCAACAGACACATCGCAGGATGTATACCTGTTTTAATCGCCTATAAACGGCTCTTCTGTTTTCTCCCTCCCTTCCCCGCTGGCGTTCCCGTCGGGCAGTTTCCTAAAGTTTTAATCGCCTATAAACGGCTCTTCTGTTTTCTCCAATGGGGGTCAACGGGCTTTCCCCCAAACCTCTTCTCGTGTTTTAATCGCCTATAAACGGCTCTTCTGTTTTCTCCGATGAGCTTTTAAGGGACAAGAATGGTAATGTTATAAAGTTTTAATCGCCTATAAACGGCTCTTCTGTTTTCTCCCACGACCGTTTTCTAGCTTCGGCACTTGAAGCTGGAAATCGACTTTTCCGATAATCTTCCCCACTACCATCGAAATCTTGCCATAACTATGTGGTTTTGTCAACCCTAAATCCTTCAAAGCAACCATTTTATATTCGTTTCTTGCTTAAAGAAGCCTTCCGATAATCCCAGCTTCAGGTCTCTTTTTCTGACGATAATCGGAAAATTCTTTGAAGCTGTTTTAGGGCTAGTATTGTAAAAGAGCCCCCTTATCACCATTTTGCCCAAGATTCTCTATGCCAAGAAGAACTTGGGTTCCTCCAAGACCTTTGCCCTTCCTATTATGATAACCTTTTTCAGGCAATCTTCACAGATTTGATATACCCTTATGCTGTCATTGCTGTCCACGAAAGTCTTGAGCGTGATTAGCAGCTTATCAAACGTCTTATCATCGAGGCGGCATTCAAAAACGCTGTACTGAACCCGTTGCCCATAGTTCTTGAGCAGGTCTGATACCTTGTTCCTTTTACTATCGTCTGATATATCGTATGATATCACAAAGTGTCTCATGCTACTGCACCAAGAATGGTCGGTATTCTTCCTTGTTGAGCACGACTCCTTGCATCATTTCCACCTGGTGGCGAATAAGTTTGCGATAGTTGATCTGAGGTGCTGCGTCTTTGTATTGAAAGGGCTTTTCCATTCGGTCCTCATATAGCGACAGAAAGCGACTGAAGGCTGGTTTGTTCAGCAAGAAGGCACCCTCCTCTTCATGGTGGAAATCGGCTTCTTTGATACTGCCCTTGTTTATTAAACTGAGGGCAAGGCCGTCTACAGCGGGATGCCGAAATTCCTCAACTATGTCCAGAGCCAGAGATTGTCGTCCGTACCTCAGCCCATGCAAAAAGCCGATGAAAGGGTCGAAGCCCTTTGACTCTACAATCGAGGCTATCTCATTGGTAACAAAGGTGTAACCAAGGCTCAACAAAGCGTTCACGGGGTCGAGAGGCGGGTGTCTGGTCCTTTTCTCAAAAGTGAAGTCCGGTGGTAGCATGGTGGAGAAACACTGAAAGTAAGCACCAGTGCTGGCGCCTTCCAAGCCCATCACCTCTGATATGGCTTTTTTGTGGGGAAGAGCAGATAGGGCTTCGGCGATGGTCTCCAGTTGGGCGGAGAAGTCCGTATCAGGGTGGTTTCTTTGGTAACGCAGGATTAACGTGCGCTGGTTTTTCAACTTGGCTTCGATGATATTCTTGGCTATCGCCAGCTTGAACTCCTCATCTTTTGCTCTTTCATACTGGGCAAGCCTAAGGAAGACATTCTTTGACTCCGCAGGTGTGAGTTTACCCTTGAGCCTGCCCTTCGTAGAAAGGAAACTTACCTCTATCCCACTATCCAGCAAGAAGCTGATAGCCTGTGTGCTGACCTGGACTGCCCCAAAGATAAGCACACGGTCAATCTGGAACGCGGGTACTTCGAGGAGGACCACGCCTGCCTTTTCCACGACCAGTCTCTTGGAGGTCTTTCTTAAAGTTGAGCCCTGCTCTGTCAGATACAAAGTTGGCATGATAACATCCGTCTTATGGCTTAATTATCCAATCGACACGATTTTCCCGCTCTTTCATTTGGATGATACCGAACCCGGTTTCGATTGTGGTTTTCCCTCTTTGTTTCAAGGCAGCAGCCATCTCCTCTTCAATTCGGCGAAGGCTTGTTTCTATCCCTGCGAGTTGGCGCTTGAGTTCAATGTACCTTCTTATGAGTTCGTTGAAGTCGTTGTTGTTCCTATCTATGTCGGTGGCAACTTCGCGGGAAATAGCAACGCGAGTCGGCGCAGGCCAAGTATGGCCGCCCCTAAGAGCATGAAGTATAGGCGCCGGATAACCTTTAGGTGGCAATTTGAAGTTGCAATCGCATCCTAATTCTAAAGCAAAATTCTCATGTTTCTCCCTGATGCGAGCGCAGCTTATGGGGAAAGGTTTCATCTTTCGAATCTGTCTTTCGGTATATTCATAGTCGTAGTTTATGCAATTGCTGATGACTTTGTGCAGATAGCTCTTCCCCTCCTCGCCGAGATGACCTAGAGTGTAGAGGAGGGTTATCCTCTCAGCGTGGTCGAGATAGTGGGTATCTCTTGACTTGTTCGCCAGGTATCTGATAACCATACAGCCAGAGAGCACTCTTTTTACCAGTTCACCGGCATCCGAATCTGGCTTCTGAAACTGGCGCCCTGGGGCATAGCTGAGTAGAATGTCCTCTATTTGTCTCTGGGAAATAACCCGAATCTCGCTGAGTGCTTTCAACTGGTCAGGTAAAGACTTGCCTTCTCGGTCAAGGAAGAAACATCTTCGATTGGTCCTTTTATGTATGCCAAGGGGCAACTTCACCAGTGGACCATACCCACTTGTTTTCACCCGGTCACAATAGGGAAAGAACTCTCGATGAATGCCCGCCCTCGGTTTCCCCGCTTTGTCACAGATAAACCTGAGGAATCGCCTGGCAAGCTTTGCGCTTATTGAAGTCTTGAAGAAGAACCAGAGGTGACGACCCTTGTACCCACTGTCCTCGATGATAACAGGTACCCCTAATTCATCGCAGATAGCGGCTATGTCTGTGGCTCCCTTCTGGGTGAGCTGGTATAGCTCGTTGAGCCTGCTCTCATCTCCAGCATATTCGGCCAGAGCCTGGTGGTCGATATCGATGTCTATGACTGCGAGATGAACTTGGTCTTTTTCATCCACCAAATACAAGCCGACGGTATTTTCGCCGGCAAGATGACTTCTAATGACCTCCGGTGTCAGTGGCGCCTCCTTTGTGTGGAACCCTCTTCTTCCCCGGTCATCAATCCATTGACATCCGTAGATATCACTTCTGCCCTTGAACAGTGCTAAGAACCGCTGCACATCTTGCTCAGAGAAAGCCAGTTGAGTTAGCGGCTCAGTAGGTGGAGGAAGGAATAACGAGACTGGCTCTTCAGGAGCCGCCTGTGCCTTCAGTTCCAATGCTTTCTGGAGTGATTCCTGGGCCAACCCGTATTCTCCCGTCTCTGCGTAGCAGAGAGACAGGTCTCGGTACGGCTGAGCGAAGTCAGGGGAGACATGAATGAGTTTTCGCAGCCTCTTAATAGCAGCATAGGCATCTTTATCTGCAAGCCCTATCTGCTTAATCTCTTCTTTGGCCCATAGGTGGTCAGGCGCAAGAGACAAGGTCTGAGAAAACTCAACTAATGACTCCTGCTTCATTCCCATGCGTTTTGCCAGCCGTCCCAACCTGTAGTGAACCTCTGGGTCGTCGCCTGACAAAGCCCCGCGCTTTTCAAGAAGCTCCCTAGCACTCTCATAGTCGCTCATCTCCGAGCTTATCTCAATAGCGGCGATGAGGGAGAAGACATCTCCCGGCTCTATGCCGCGGCAACTACCGAAGTAGCTACTCCATCCTCTTATTACTTGCTTCAAGCTCTCCACCCTGTCATCAATACTCTTTCTCTCGTTTGCTTTGCTTGTCTCTAGCAGTTTTCGTTGTATTGCCTCGATAGCCTTCTGGCCTGGCCCCTTCCCTTTGTTATCGAAGTAATAACCAAGGAAAACAAAGCCAGCGCTGGCAGGAATGAGCCTGGTCTTCTTCTTGCTCAAAGAGAGTTTAAGCTCTTTCAGGAAAGCAGCTACATCAGCCATAGCCTTGCCAATCATCTCCTCACGCATCTCAAGCACGAGGAAGTCATCGGCATATCTAATAAGGTGATAGTTATTTTCCAGCATCTGGCTGTCAAATCGATGGAGGTATATGTTAGCAAGCAGGGGAGACAGAACGCTTCCCTGGGCTACTCCAAGGTATTCTTCACGAAAAGACATATTATCGAAAACGCCTGCTTTGAGAAATCGCTTTATCAGGTCGAGAATCAGTCGCTCAGGTATGGTTTCTGCTAAAAAGTCAAGCAGAAGGGCATGGTCAATAGTCTCAAAGAAACGTTCTATGTCAGCATCGAGCACCCACCTGTGTCCTTCTTTAATTAAGCCTTCGACCTTGCGGATGGCATCCAGCGCTGAGCGTCCTGGTCGGTAAGCAAAGCTGCAATCCAGGAACTGACAGTCGAAAAGAGGAGACAAGACGGAAAGCAAAGACTGTTGCACGATTCTATCCCTGACCGCTGGGATACCTATGGGACGCTGCCCACCGCTTCCTTTTGGAATGTAGGTACGGAGCACAGGCAGTGGGCTATAATCTCCTATCTCAAGTTGGATAGAGAGGTCATTAAGGTTTTCGTCAAGACTGCGCTCGAACTCCGTAACACTTACACTATCCACACCGGGGCTTCCCTCATTAGCTTTCACTCTAGACCATGCCAGGGACAGACTATGCCGAGAGCACACTCTCTCCCATAATCCATCCATTGAGGGAAGTTCTCTCACCATCACCATCCCTCATCTGATACTATATGAGTTCGAGGCGGGGAAAACCACACTTATGTTCGAGAGAGCCGATGTTTGGGAAAGCACTAAGTGCCAGATTATGAGTCTCCCTGTTCAGCTCTTCAAAAGCGCTCTTGGACATAGGCTCGATTCCATGAGCTAGAATAGAGCTATTACGCTTGCTGAGATAATTGCGCAGATTCTTGTTATCGCGGTAGTGTTTCCCAGCACCTTCGACCAGTGTTTCCAGTAGGAGATAAGCTTTCTCTTGTCCCAACTTTATTGGTTCGTCACTTTTCTGATATTCTTGTTGCATTTTAGGTGTGAGCTCTTCAAGTTTTACGTTGGAGGTATCGATACCTTGTCGAGCAAGAAGCATTTGGGCTATCAACTCTGTCGCGCGGTATAGCCGAGCAATGGCATCATCGTATTTCCCTTCATGAGCGCGCCTTCCGGCATTCACCAAGAGATCGGCCAAAATCTCGACACTGTACTTATCCTTAGTGTCTGCCGTCTCGCCGTAGCATTCCTGCTGTCTGGCAATACGTGACACTATTTCCTTGCTGTGGCTCATATCAATATGCCATTTCTTGCTCCACTCCCTTGGAAGTTGTTTGAAATAATTAAGCGCTGCGCGATGGTCAAATCGGTCCCACTTAGAGTAGGCAGAGACAAGATTCTCAAGGCGGTTGGATTCCTCCTGCAACTCCAAGTCAGCCGCTCTGCTTCTAACTTCGCGAATAAGACTCAGACAGGCTTCATATTGAAATGCGTTGAAGAAGTCCCTGACTAATCTCCTTCGACTTTCGATGAATATCCTGTAAGGGGCAACTGTAATCACTCGCTCTGTGCCAGAGATAACCCGGCTATCGGGCCCTCGCTTGCCGGTCACATAGACCAGCCCGCTACATTCGCGTCCAATCGCCGCCAGTACGGCCCCGGCCGACATAGCCTTGGTGCCGCTAGTGAAATCAACGAAGATGTCCTGGGGCTGGCAACCAACTCCAATGAGGGAACAGATGAGCTGGTCTGTTGTGGCCCAGCAATCTTCCACATCATCGCCATCTTCTATTAGGCATGGCTCGCCGCTAGTCAGGCGATAGCCCAATTTTGTCTCAACTCTGTTAATTGTGCTCGCACTTTCACTGGTAGCGATGAAACGGATAGTGTCGGGATGATTTACTTGTATAGAACGAGCGATACCACTTTCCACACCAGGCCCGGTGCCGAGAGTTATCACAAGTGCTTTGTCCATAGCTGCATGCCTCCCTCCCACAAAAGTCACTGGCTATGGCCTGTCCCTATCACATATTTCCCCAATCCGAAGGCCGTGCCCTGACCTATGTGCAGGTACTCCCCCAGCTTAATGTACGGCAAGAACTCTGCCAAATCTCCCTGGAAGGTTACACTGCCTACGAAGCCACCCATTTTCAGCACAGCGTTCTGTCGCGATGAGTATCTTCCCCACTCCTGCCAACGTAAATTCTGTTTAACGACGCGCACCCGGCTTTCTGCCTTCGCTAGTAGGGTATCATAGTCCAAGTTCCAGGGCTGCTCGCAATGCACCTCGGCAAGCCACGACAACCTGCGCATTAGGGTCCGCATAAAGGTAGCAAAATCCAGGCTGGAAATAAATCTTGAATCCGACCTATCCGAGGGCATTCCACTCATTTCAAGTTGAGGGCCAAAACGGTGCTTAATACGAGTGGGGGTCATAAACAGCAGTTCAAGCTGGTTATGGCTCAAATTCATGGTCTCCTTCCCAGCATCGTTCAGAGACCTCAATTTCGGTATATACGGGCTAACCCGCTGGCTGGCCGAATCATAAAGAAGCCTGCGTGCTCTATCAAACTCATCCTCCACCTTATCAAGCTCGAAACGCGAGCGTGATCTTCCTAGGCCACGATAGGCCATATCTGCCACTGCAATAATGAAGACAGGAAGGTATCCAATACCCTTACCAATCATGACCAAGTTGAAAACGAGCCTGTCGCCAGGCACATAGTCGCTTCTGGGTGCGAGAGGTGGCTCCAGGACTATAGGAAGCGGATCATTGGATGCTTGCCTCATCGTCCTGAGCGGCTTACTGTCTTTGCTCTCGTTAATATCGCCAGCGTCGATATGAACCGACTCAAAAGCATAACCATATGCGCACTCGGAATGATGCAAGCATGAGCGACACGCCAAGTCACGTTCGACGCAGGAAACACGTTTAAGAGCGGCACCCAGACATCCCCGCAGGAGGCCGCCTTTATATTCATCAAGCTCGGCTGGCTCCTCGGCCATCAGTGTGAACCTGAGCCTGGAGAAGACTATGGGATTGTAACATGCACGAAGAGATTGCGGTGTCATAGAAACCTCTGCTGAATACGCACAAATTTTCTGAAGTATATTCACTGTCAGCTCGATCTAGTGTTCCAGGCGAGAAACCAGAATGAAGCGATATCTCTTCAACGATCCATCAGCACCATATCCTTCTCGTCCAGGACTTCTCCCTCATCCACATAGAACCGGATATTGTATCCATTACACTCCAATATTTCATTTATGCGGTCAAAATCAGCCTTGACATGCCAGCCTTTTTCTTCATTCACGAATTCAACGATCTTGCCCTTCATTGATTCTTCCGGATGAACCTGTAGCGTGATATGCCAGACCTCGTTTTCCTTGTCGGGTTTTCTGAAGCTGGTCCAGACTACCTTGGCGTGGTCGCCGAAGTGCTTTGGGGAAGAGTCAAGATAACAATAGTTCTCTAGCAGAATATCGCGATATCGATGGATAAATACCCTCACATCTTCGGGGAGGCAGTCAAGATCTTGAGGAATAGAGGCAAGCATTTTTTCTGTAGCTGCAACTTCATCCAGATTGGCTGCTAACCGGGCCTTCCGGAACTTCTTGCCGCCCGCACGCTGAACGCCCATATCGCATGTATCGAGCACGACCAGGAGGCAGGCGAGGAGTAGGGACCGTATTTCTGCTTTGATGGGAGCCCCTGTTTCTCCTGGCAATGAAACAGATTTGAAGTTCTTCAGCTTTTTTATGTAATTTTGCACTCCCTTTGGACCACGATGGGATAGGCACAAAAGGGCGAGTAACTGAGCCTCCTGGCTGTTGTCAAATGCGCCAAATCCAAGGGCTTCCGCCTTGCGCCTGATCCGCTGTGCCGAGAGTTCGTGGTGTGCGTCCTTAACACCTTTAAGTCCCAGGAATTTGGGACCATCCTTAGTCTCCTGGTAGAATTCCCCATATCCTATGTCATGGAGCCAGATGGCGGCAGTGAGCAGGTAAAGCTCCTCGGAGGTAAGGAACCCCTCGATAAGTGTCAGTAGTTCCTCCAGCAGGCGTATCAAGTTGTGGCAGTGAGCGCGCGTATGGTCTACGTGCTGCGAGGGGTGCCCTTCCCAGAGGTACTCCCATTCCTCCATAAACCGGATGGCTCGTTTCGCGAGCTCCGGCCTGGTAGCCCAACCTGTTCCTGGCAGCACGCGAAGCCCCATGCCCGGAGAGCGCATAACTACATTATGGTATTCCCCCCAGAGAACCTTTCCGAAATCATCAAGCTCGTAACCGCCGTCCTTTTCTCTGAGCATCTGTGCTATTCGCGGGCTCTCCTTTCCGAGTATATCCATTGCTTCTTTGCTTCCTGCCAGGGCCATTCCTATGAGGAAGGCCTTACCGTGCCATTCCGGCAAAGCTATGCCGAGGGGAGCCAGAGGTAAATTGAGGCGCTTGTCAGAGTCTTCATAGATATAATGAATCCCCCTGATTTCACGCTCAAGGAGCATGCCGACAACTGTAACATAGGGGATGATGCTTTTATAGCCCCCCGTTGGGATCAGATAGACATGGTGTGTCTTGCTGTGCAGTCTGACCAAGTCGCTGAGGATTCTGGTTAGCTCCGGTATGCCTTCCTTCACGGACGTCCCGTCATCCATCCGGCCCATGCCTTTACAGACAGCTAGCAGCACACACTCCGGCTTCTCTGATATTAAATCGGATCCTTCAAGTATGTCCTTCAGCAGCTGGGAACTCAAACAACCTGCTGGGGTGTTGGTATGTATGAGTATTATCCTGTCGTTTTTTCCAGGTGGTGTCTCGTCGCTTGGCACGCCGCGGTAGAGGCTGCTGAGCTCTGCTGAGCACTCAGCCAACTGAGCTGTGGAACGTTTTGTCGTCAACCATTTGGGAATAGCATCATAAGCATTAACATAATTGCTGAACCAATCATGGTTCCTATGGTTTGTGTTTTTTTCATTCATACAATCTTTGTGTGTACAAACGCCGTCTGCAACTGGATTATAGAGTCCTGGATTATAGAGGTTGTTTTCTATGTCGTACAAGCTCCAATTTCCCGGATGCTTTGCTTGCTCGCACTTGCCGATGAGTGACGTGCCTACCGTGACCAGATAGCACCGCGGTTTACCTGTATCCTTTTCGTCACCAATCATAAAGCGTCCACCTCTCCAGAGGGTGACGGCGTCAAATCCTCGAATTGATCAAAGTGCCCGTATCCCACCGATGTCTTGCCCCCCACCCCGAGCTTGTCCAAAGCCCCATTGAGCCACTCTAGTGCCTTATTAAGAACCTCCCGGGCGGGCATTTTTGTACCTCTGTTCTCATAATCGCAGGCGGCTAGGCTTAAGAGAAAGCGGGTACCGCGCGGTACTGTGAGAAAGGAAATTGGATTGGGGCCTAGGTAGTCTGCAGGCCACTCGCCTTTAGACTCAGTGTAGTAGTCCCCGTAGTGAGGAGTCATGACGTCAATTTCCAGCAGATTTGAGTCCACTGCCGGAACGGCGTCAAAGAAAATGACAGAGCCCCGGTGCGAAGAAAGCGCACCGTTCTCCTCGTCATTCGCGTCCCTTCTTGACTGAGCACCAAAAACCGCCACGAAAATATGGTCCTGTTCGGCTTTCTTTCTCTTTTTCTCGTCCTCGGGAGCACAGCCGTAATCAAACTGCAGTGCATACTCATGTGTAACTCCTTTGAGGGTGCTCCCCGGGATATACGGGAAGCCGTGGATACGGTGCAGGCATATCCCATTCTCGAACTGGCTGGCTATGCCCAGGCCGATAGCGAGGCGGCTCGAAAGTGTTCCTTCGGTAATGGCAACGGAACAGCCCTGTCTGGCCAACGCACAGCAAGTCCCGATCATGCGATCTTTGTACAGAGTCGACGTGTAGAACCCGGCCTGGTCTATAACTCTGCGGAGATGCTTGGGCAGCTCTCCAGGATTACCAACGGCCCCGTCGATGTAGCGGTAGTACAGTAAACCCGCATTGATGCCTCCGTTTTCCACGGCCCACTTCAAATCAATATTGCCATTCAGACACTTTGGAAGGCAAAGTTCAGACATCATTTCCTCCATAAGCAGCCGTTTCGCTGGTCTGGTCGCCAGTCTGAACCACTCCGGGCATGGGTTGGTCAGAGTCTATCACCTTCGCTTCCGCAAAACGCTTGAGCCAAATGGCGAACGCCAGAGCCTCAGCTGTGGCAGCCCTGTAATCAGCCATGGTTAACTCAGCAACACGCTGGATGAATTCTTTCCCGGGCTCCAGACCGTGGTCGTTCAACCATTTATCAAGATATTCCATTACACTGTTATAAACATCTGTCCTCTTGACCCTGAAGTAGGCCAATGTCTGCAGCAGGCCGTTGTTTACTATCATCGGTGCCAATTGACGGACACCAGCTCGATATTCTTTTGAGGGGAGAGCCATATCATATGCGAGTTTCGCCCTTTCCTGCTCGACTGTATAGAGCCGCGAAAGACGTATCTCAGTCATTTACTCGCTCCTTTCCTCTCGGTATTCTGTGCACCGGGTTGGCTGCCTCCTCCTGCTTTTGTAGCTGCCGAAGTGAGAAAGTGCAGCATAGCGATTCCCCGGCCTACAGTCTGATCCCCCCCGATTTGTAGCCTGCATCTATCGAGGCCTAAAATCGGATAGGCACTATTTCCTGACTTGACGAAGTTCAGCACTGCCACGGCATCCGTAAGTTTTTTCTTCAACGGAGGGTCCCCGCATAGGACAAGTGAATACAATATTGTCTCGCTGGGGAGATGTTCTTCCGTCCACAGGCCCTTGTCAACGGCTGTACCAGTATTGTCATCAATTTGATTTCGTGTAATGATTTCGGCTCCCAGTCGGGTGAAATCTCTGAAAACGTCATCGTGAATTATGGCGAATCTGCGGGGGAAGCCTTTTTGCCAAATCTTGTACGCTGGGTCGCCCGGGAAGCAGTTATCCCTGATGTATTTGACCACCTTAGACACCTTATCTTCTTCCAGGGCTTTGAACAGGTACTCATCGAAGACAGCACTCTTTTGTGCACCCGGTCGCACAATTAGCAGGGTCGCGGGGATATCCTCGTAGGGTAGCTTGGCGACAAGCGCCTCATCCTGGTTCACCTGCAGGCCAGCTATAGCCGCCTCCAGCAGCTCATTGCCTCCCTCCGCGATTTTTAAGTCCCGCAAGAACCGCTGAAGGACAAACGGGCAAGTGACATAAGCAAAGATACCATACAGCGATCGTACTGGAAAGAGAAGCAACTTGGCATCGGTCACAGCCATGCTGCCTGCATGATCGGATGCTTTGTCGGTAGGCGGGCCGAATATATCAGCAATCTCATCGCGACCGTTGCGGGTCCTCTTCTCCTGTATCTCGAAATGCTGGCGCATGGCCCCTTTAATACCGGAGGCATTGAATACAGGCAGCCCGCTAAAAGACTCCCGCTGCACCGGCAGGTCCACTGCGCCCCATCCGCTCGAAGCCCCCGGGTGAATCGGAGTCTCAGCATAGAAGAACACCACATCCTTCTTGGAGTAATTCATATTTACCAACCTCCTATTAGTAAAGTTCCGAATCCCTCTTTCCATGCCTCTCCATCTTGGGCTTTCAGCGGTCGGAAGAAGAGATTATTAACCAATTGTTCAGCACTTAGCTCTTTCGTATTCTGATCCCAGCTATCCCAATCAGAGAAGCGAAGGAAGTAGACACTACCGGCCGGTACCGCCCTCTCTATCGGTTTAGGGCAACCCCTCGCTATATCAAAGCCCCCGATGGGAATACTGCGCCCCACGCAGGCTCCCATCAGAGAGACTTTGAACGAGGAATCTGGGATCTCACCCTCCAGAACGGCGCCGTTTGTCTTGAGAAAATCTGGGTACCAGCCGCTGAAGAGCCCCGGAGTGACGAGATAGAATTTGAAGCGACCTTTATCCAGTATCTTCTTTTTTACGGCCTCTCGCATGCCGGTCCAATTAATCCCGGAAATCTCCCTGCAACGAAGTACTCTGCCTTCTCCACCGAGTCGCAATTCGTTTATGCTATTAAGGAGGCCGCTGTGCGTAATGTCATCAACCTCTACCAGCAGGCCACCATTCATTTCATCACCTTCTATCATGCGCACATGCGCAGTATTGTACAGCAATCGGTTACTGGCTGTCCGCGAAATATAGTTCAATCCGATGCCCAGGCGCTCCTCGCGGCGGAAAAGGCTGTCGGCCTCCTTTGGTTTCATAGCTTCGCCTTGTAGATAGCTTCCCATTTGGGCTAAATTAAGGAGCTTCGAAGCACATTCCTCGAGAGCATCGGGTTTCGAAGAGAGACATGGTAAGACGCCTGGTTCAGCAAGATTGCTGAACTTTGTAAGTTGGCCGTCTTTATCCTGTGGTTCAACCAGTAGAAATTCGTTACCGTCCTTTTCCTGAAGCAAGTCCCGGGGGCAGGGAAAAAAGAAGTCAAAGGTCATCTCGTCTGCCGAACTTGATGCCGGGACAGGACCGCGTATGGTGAGTGACCCAAAACCATCCTGGTCTCCGATTACCCTCTTTACATCTTCAGTGATACTTCTTATGTTCATGTGCGGAGAGTTGCGTGCCAGGATCGCTGTACGGAAGCCTCCATAGATGGTGCGGGGATACGGTGGGAATACAGAAGAAGCCCACAGACTCATAGTACCGGCGTCGAAAGGGCGCCCATCTCGATAGAATTGCGTGTCCAGCGCCTGAAGTAGAAGCCACATTTACCTTCCTCCTCCTCTGGCGATGAAGGACGCCAGTCCCGTTAAAGCAATGAACTCCTCCCATGACTGATGTTGACTGCGCATGCCTTTTAAAAGTAAGCCTATACCTTCTGTTAATTGGCGCGTTTCGTCTCTGGAAACATGACCTTTTTTTAAGTGACTCGAAAGCAGGCGGGCTGTCTCCAATCGGGCAAAGTCTACGTCGAAAGAAATCTTTCCACTTCCTTCATCAATAGTCTTTAGTCCCCATTCTTCACGAGAGAGCTGATACCACCAGATGTCAGACAATTTATCATCCAGATAGAGTTTACGAAGAAAATCCAGGTAGGCCACTACATCAAAGTCTTCGTAAAACCACTTCGCCCCGGAGTACATAGGCGCGCCGGAGCGTTTTAAAATGGCGACACAGAATGCATCCTTATCCGGAAGTTCCTTTGCCCTCTTTAGTGCGGCCGCTGCTTCATCAAGAACACGTGTAAGGTTCTGTTGATGATGGGCGATCACCGCTCCCACCGACGCAGTGGCTTTCCATGGCTTAAGCTTGTCCCTGAACTTGGTTGCACAGGACTGCATGGCTGGTAGAAAATCCCGCACCGAGACCAGCGCCAGGCCTTCATCGCCGCCGAAATAAACGACCTTGCCCAGGTTTTCTTTCTCAATAGCGTTTGTCACTGCGTTTTGGCAAAAATCGCCCATAGCTCTGCTCAGTTCCCGATGTTCGTCAGCATCGCAGCTGGAGATTATTTTCCCGATGGAGTCGCCATCCATGCGGAATAGAGCGAAGTACTTTGAGGGTTCTGGGATATCCCGGCAGTTTTCCAGGTTTGCGAGGAAGCTATTCAACGCCTTCTGAGCCTTTTCTACCTTGTCTCTATTTACTCGAAGCTTGCCAGCATCAATGTCAGCTGCTAGTGCGTCATACGTTTCCCTGTAGAGCCAGTCGCCCTCGAGCTGAACAAACTGATTCAATTCTCCTTGGCTGAACGAGTTTTCAGACTTGGGCATAGCCTTAACCAGGAAGGGCTCACCACTATCTCTGGCAAGGATTTTCACTTTGTCCAGCAGGGTGTTGAGCTTGGAAGCGGGAACGCCTGACCCCAGATGCTTGGCAGCCGCATACACAAAATCGGCCACTGCCACCGTGCTCGTTGACGGGAACTCGTGCTTCACTGCGAACACGTATGGTGGAGCCAGCCGCTTCGTCGTGCAGACAGCACAAAGGCGTTCTCCTTCTTTGAACGCGTACCCAATATCCCGGCGAACAGCCTCCCGAATGCCGTCCCAGAATTTTTGGAGACGCCCGCGGTCACAGCTATCATCACCTGACTTCGCGCACAGCGGTTCTCGCTGGCCGCAGAGAGTGCATTTCCAGCCGGGCTCTTTCCCGGCAGGGTAGAAATCTCGAATACTTTTACGGGCATCGAAAAGTGCAGTGGCTTCCCTGTAGGATTCCTTGTAGTCTTGATTCAGAGAATGCATTACCCAGTAGGTCTCAAAGAAGCGTCCTGTCTGCCGACGCCAGATGCTTCTGTCCACGGTGTCGGCCTGGATCTTGGTCAGAGCATCGATCAGCCTTTTCTCTATGCATTGTGCTACGAGAGCGAAGGTCTTGCGTATTTCTTCTTCGGCAGCACTGAGGCCGTCCCGTACATTTTTCTCGTCGCCATGGAGTCTGGCGACGAATCGATTAGGTACGGAGGGGCTTAGCTCACCGCCCTGCGGCGGCTCCCCGGAACCCTTGCTTACGTACTCAAAGAGTCTCTGCTCAGCAAGAGCAGGATAGATGATCACTTCTTCTGGCTTTCTCTGTTGTTCTTCAACCAACAGTCGCATGGCGACACAGCTCAAATATGAAAGCAGGTACGAGCCAGACCACAGGTCCTGCGTGCGGCGCGCGCATCCAATAAACTCCTGTACCTGGCCAATTTGAAAGATGGCGAGGAATTGACTCATCGTTCATTCTCCTCTTTTTGGAGCCTCCGTGTGCGAATCAAGTTATATTCTCTTAACCAGCTCCACCTTACTGTCACCTACCAATGAGCTCAGGAAATCATCTATTGCTTGATAATCGGGTGGGGGGACTGGGTCACACTGTACCTTGTCAAATACGACTTTCCCTCCTAATTTCTCCTCAGGGAAGGTGGGCACTATATTCTCGCCGTCCGGGAGGAACTGAGACCGCAAGAACGTTAGTACGACACAATATCGAATATTTTGATTTTCGTCGGCAGCCAGCTCAGATACGTGGAACAGCAGCGGGGATGCTCGCCGCTTGTCTTTTCCATCAAGGTTCCAAGTGAAGTTAGCTCGGTATGGTAATTTATACGACGCCTTACGGCTGCTCGAGAGGTAGTTGTGCGGCAGACCAAACGCTGCTCTGCCAGGAGATAGGCAAATCTTTCCACTGTCCATGAACCCATTGGTGCCGCATACCAGGTCATAGTCGCCGCGCGGAATGGTGCCGACTGGTTGCTTCTTTGGCCTGTTTACGCGCCAGTTAAGAAAGTCGCTTCCCACCCCCTCCAACGCGTCTTTCCATGATGGAAAAGCTTTCTTCCAGACGTAGACCGCAGAGCCAGTGCCCAGGCATGAATAGGCGGGCATGGTGCTACCAGTCGCACCGGCCCCTGGCTTGGGCAATATGATTTGCAGGCCTGCCTCAAGTTCATCCTTGAAAGCGTTCACGGTAGTTGCCTTCACCTCAAGCTGCGGCAACGAATCAAAACCGACAGGATCAGTGCACTGCAGGCTACCGAACCCCCTGCGGGAGCGCGAGCCAGCCCCTCCTAGATGAGTGAGCAGCCACAGCGAGTTCTGGAGTGCGCTCATGGCCTTCTTGTCTCCGTTCCTCAAACGAAAGCCTACCGTGACGGCTTGCTCTGCCTTGATGCTGGGTCGAAGATAGCGATTCATCCTCTCATTGACGTACCATCCAATCGGGCCATACCCCATATATACAAGTTGCAATTTCGGTATTTCGGAAGATTTCTCCCACTGTGGGTCGGGTCCCAACTGGTAGAGTTGTATCTCTGATTTGGTCGCCGTAGACCCGAATTTGGTCGCCTCGTCGCTGCGTAGTTTGCTTAAATCGCCTGTTCCGTCCTGATAGGCCCGCCACCAGAACCGCAGCAAGCCCTTGAGTGTCGGTAAACGAAACTCGGCTGTATTCTTATTATCCGCGCCTCCGATGAAAGCCGGTGTTATGAACTTTAGCTTGACTTCCATATCTTCCACTTCTACGCCTCCATACTAGGTCTTGGCTGAGTCGTCGGAAATTGCTTTTTAAATCCGCAACCTCTTAGCAACATGCTCCAAAAGATAGGCTAACTCCTTTGGTATCACTTAATCAAACTCCTCCAATAATGTGCTTGCAAGAAAATGGAGCCGCCACCCGCACCGAAATACTCCATACCGCGATACTGCAGACAGAGACGATTGACTATCTCGTCTACAGCTTTGCTATGTACTTCAAAGTCGATATAGCTAGAACTCACAAATATTCCCGTGGATCACACGGTACTGCTTATGCCGTTCGACAGCACAAGTGCAAATTTGCGAAACTCAGCAGATAATATACCTGTTTGTGCAATGACAGGACAGATGCATCGACTGCACTGGTGCCTGCTAACCGGTCTGTCTCTCAGCGGGAGCATAGCGACACAATACGTATAACAAATCTGATGTGATAAGGGAAGTTCGTGCCGGACTAATTTATACCACCGTGCGTCTTGCGCTGTCAAGTTGTTTTTTTACGGAGGTTGTTTATCAATCCCTTTTCAACCCCATAGATGCGCCAGTCTTAGGGGGCTTCTTGGGCGTTCTGTCACGGGGACACCCCTATCCTTCCACTGAAGGATGAAGGAACACCAAAGGGGGGCGACCCTCTGGGTCCCCAGTTGCTAAAGAATCTCATTTGTGCGTATTCTGATTATTGAACTTGTATCTAAATCGTGCGATAAGAGGATGGTCAACCGAGTGTCGAAGGACTTTGGGAGCTGACGTAACAATTTGAGTCTTTGTGCAATAGGTGCACAGTCTGGCTTTTAGTGTAGTGGTATTACTACCCAGATGATGTGCGGCAGACTGCCGTACGCTAAACTGTTTAGCCGCCTCCGAAGCCCACCTTGACCTCATCACCGCTGACCATGATAGGTACTATACCCGCGCCGTTGGAGAGTTGCATTACCTCCTCAGCCGCCTTGGGATTACCCTCTATACTGATCTCTTCATAGGACACTCCGCGCTCTTTAAGGTCCTGCTTAGCGTCAGCGCAGAAGGGACAACCAGGCTTGGTGTATAGTAAAACTTTCTGCGGTGCTCTAGTGACACTTCTTTTCTCGTCGAGTTCGTAGAGTTTCTCTATGACGAACTGCACATACTTATTGCATTTATCCTTCCATATACCCGATTCCTGGAAAGCACGGTATGCCTCTGGTTTGGAAAAGTCAAGGCCGATGAGATCGCGGCAGACAATGGTACCGAACCTCTCTATGAAAGTCCTGACAAGATGGCTAGCGTCCTCACGGGCGTCCAGACGCTCCTGTTTAGCCCTTTGTTTTTCAGCCAGAGGGCAACGGTGACGCAGTCCCACGCATACCGTCGACGCTGATACCGCGCCGCAGGGCGCCGACTGCTGGCCTGCTATACCACCATTGAAGGCAATACAGGTCCACAGGATATCCTCATTATCCAAGCCGTACGCTTCCCACATAACTTGCAGGACACCAGGCCCTCAGTGATAGCCCTTCTGCATGAGTTCAATTGCACGTTCTTTGGCTTCCTGGAGTGTAATCTTCATCGCTATGACTCACCTCCCAGCAGTCTCTTCTGAAGCACTTTACAGTCCTTTGCTGCCATTGTCAACGCACTTTCATAGAGTCTTCCCTCGGGCAGAACGGGTAAGAACCTCGGCGAGATGCTGTAAACAATAACTCAGGCAACAACATACTACAATGTGTTTCCTGCTGAGGATAGGCATCTGCTGCAGCCTGTTGACGTTTGGATTCGCCGTGCATTTGAGCGACTCACGCCGCAAAAGGGTGTGACCGGGTCATGATTACGGCCATAAGGTCGTATCTGCCGGTGACAAAGGCTAGATAGCATACATTTGGTTTCTGAGCTAGATCCTCTGCCACCTTTCCTAGGTCCACCATTCTAACTTGCA
>Ga0315282_10005868_pt1 | contig 20757 bp, 21 predicted proteins | sample YL17G07_20_MG_FD_203693 | JGI IMG/M metagenome (GOLD analysis project Ga0315282, IMG submission 203693) | Sediment microbial communities from Yellowstone Lake, YNP, Wyoming, USA - YL17G07_20 | ecosystem: Environmental > Aquatic > Freshwater > Lake > Sediment | place: USA: Wyoming | collected... | reverse complement strand
AAGCTTCCGCTGCCTGAAGGGCGTTCTGGAGATGGACAAGGTCCGGGTCTGGTTGGCGAATCGGGTGCGCGGGCATATCTTCATCTGCTACCTCGCCTATCTTTTGCTCTCGGTCCTGGAATATAAGATCAAAGAGATCGGACTGACGGGGCCGGAAGCCTTAGCCACATTGGAGTCGATGTACCGGGTGTACCTGAGCGATCCGAAGTCGAAGAACCGCTTCGTAAAGACGGTCACGTTGAGCAAGGCTCAGGAGGAAATCCTGAAAAAAGTGAATCCCTTGCTCCTGGATAAACATAGTGTACATAAATAAGGGTAAAGTCAGGTTAATTAATAACTGCCGTACCCGGATGAGAACTACGTCATTGTAATCCCCGAATACACCTGGCTTTTTCCCCCCGAACGCAGAACAAAAGAAAGTAGGAGTTTTTATGGAATTTAGTAATTTTAATTTTCACCCCAATGTCGCGGCCGGGGTAAAGGCCATAGGTTATGTCACGCCGACGCCTATCCAGGAGCAGGCGATCCCGCCGGTCCTCAAGGGACGCGATGTCATGGGACTGGCCCAGACAGGAACAGGCAAGACAGCGGCCTTTGTGCTGCCGATCCTCCACCGTCTGATGCAGGGACCTCGCGGTCATGTCCGCGCCCTCATTGTCGCGCCTACGCGCGAGCTGGCGGAGCAGATCCACGAGGCTATAGTAAGCATGGGAAAGCAGACACGCCTTCGGAGCGCAACGATCTACGGCGGTGTGGGCCTAAGCCCGCAGATACGGAAACTTCACAACGGTGTCGAGATCGTTGTCGCCTGTCCAGGCCGTTTGCTCGATCATATCAATCAGGGCACGATCAACCTGTCGCGCCTGGAAGTGCTCGTGCTCGACGAGGCAGACCGGATGTTCGACATGGGCTTCCTGCCTGATGTCAGGAAGATCATAAAGCATGTGCCCTCCCAAAGACAGACGCTCCTGTTCGCGGCCACCATGCCCGATGATGTCCGTAGGCTGGCGCACGAGATACTCCACGCCCCGGTAACGGTGCAGGTCAATTACGCTGCGCCCATTAACACCGTAGCGCACGCGCTCTATCCTGTTGAGCAGCACCTGAAAACCGCGCTCCTCCTGGAACTGCTGCGCCAGACCGACACTGAATCGGTCCTTATATTTACGCGCACCAAGCACCGGGCCAAGCGCGTGGGACAGCAAGTGGAAAATGCCGGCTACCGGGCCGCCTCCCTGCAGGGTAACCTCTCCCAGAACAGACGGCAGGCAGCGCTCGACGGATTCCGGGACGGCTCTTATCAGATACTTGTTGCGACCGACATCGCCGCGCGCGGAATAGATGTCTCAAGCATATCCCACGTCATCAACTACGACATGCCCGACACCCCTGATGCCTACACGCACAGGATAGGCCGCACCGGACGCGCCGCCAAGACCGGCGATGCCTTCACCTTCATGACCCGAGAAGACGGGGATATGGTCCGCAGCATCGAACGCGTCCTGGGCGATAGGGTGGAGCGCCGCATCCTGGATGGCTTTGATTATAAAAAGCCGATGCCGGGCCGCGATACAGAATTTGCCCGCCCTCCGCGTTTACCTCAGCAACGCAGGCAACAGAAAATAGCAAAACCATCCGGTCACCGTCCTGCAACATCCGCCCCCCAGAAAAAACACGGAGGCGGAAGAGAGGGAAAGCACAAGTTCGGAGGAGGCGGAGCCCGGAAGCCGTTACACCGCTCGGCTTCTCATCGGGGTTACCGTTCTCACTCCTCATGAAAGCGACTGACTCCGATTTCCTTTTCGATGAAATCGCATTCTGGAATGGTTCCTTTCTAGAATCAGACGCCGAGGACCCGGCCTTAGCTAAACGAAAGGCCTCTTCCGTCTAGTATTACCAAATGAAAAAGTACGTGCATTTGGTAAATATCATGTGAAAATCGCGGCTGATCATTTCCCCTCTAACGAAGATCATCGCCACCGGACCCTCAACGCTCGGCGCCTCCTCGAAGTTCCGAGACACGCTGACCGGCCGTAAAATCGAAATTTGGCTGACTCCCATGAATTCGATCGACCTGACCGATTTCGGCCGGGTCGATCTCGACCGGCGTCTTCTTCGGGGCGGCCTGCCGCCGTTTTTTCTCGCAGCCGAATATCCTGAGCGCGACTTTCAGGAGTGGATGGACGCCTACTGGGCCAAAGACATCCAAGAGCTATCCCGTCTCGAACGGCGGCACTCGTTTGCCCGTTTCGCTGAGCTTCTTTTCAGCCAGAGCGGCGGAATTTTCGAGGCCACGAGGTTTTCCAAACCTTGCGAGGTCAGCCGGACAACCATCAGCAACTACCTGGCCGTTCTCGAAGCGATTTTTGTCGTTCATGTCATTCGACCGTTCAGCACACGGCGCGCAACGGAAATCGTAGCCGCTCCAAAGGTCTATGGAAAGGATGGGAAACGCTTCGGCCCGAGGATAAGGGGGTGCTCTGGGAACATTACGTGCTGAACGAGATCCACGCCGGGCTCCAGCGCCGCGACGTGCAAACGTGGCGCGATAAGCAGCATCACGAAATCGACTTTATCCTCCAGAAATCCGCTGGCCGAGTCGAAGCGATCGAATGTAAATTGTCGGCAGACCAGTTTGATCCCGGCCATCTCAAGATTTTTCGAGGCCTGCATCCTCAAGGAAAGAATTTCGTCGTCGCTTCTGATGTCGAGGAGAGCTCCCGCAAGAATTATGGGGACATGCAGGTGAATTTTGTCAGCCTTGAAGGCCTGATATCAGCGCTCAAGAAATAGTCCCCGCGCGCGCTATTAGCATACCTCCAGGCGCGCGGCGGCAGAAGCGGATGGTCGACCCATTTGAATTGCCTGTGATCTTGGAAGTTTTTAGCTAGACTGCCTGGTCGAGAATGCCATCTGCCATTCGTCTTTGGCGTTGCCGTCAATCGACAATTTCCAGACGAACCGCTTTCCTGGCTCCAGCGGGATGGGCCCCATATTGAAGGCGATAGGCACGTCAATCGGCGTGCCCTGAATGATTCCTGCGGGGCGGCCGACCTCAAAGTCACAACTGATTGTTAGGGGGGTATTTCCAGCGGGCGTTGGAACTAACACTGGTTGATAATCAGAATTCATCAGCTCCAGCTTCAAGTTGTGCTTTCGATTCGTCTCATTCCATGGAACTTCAATCTTGATGGCAATTGCAGATGGATTCGGCATCGGCCCGGTGAGAGACCAACCACCACCCATAATATAGAGCTTCCCGTTCACAGCTTGGGCGAAATCAGCAAGCATCATCGTGACTTTCATTTCCAAACCCCTATTGAAGAGGATCTCACCAGATCTCCAAAAGCTTTGTCCGCAGGCCAGGAGCACTCGGCCGCCGAACGCAAAATTGTGTGGTAAGTGGGTGTTGATGACAACGCCAGTGGCGTATAGCTCTTGGCCCCTGTTCCCTGGTTATCGAAAGATTGATAGACCTCCCAACCAGACTTAGCAAGATAAACCTGCACTTGCTCTTCAGAAATTACCACTTTTGTTGGTGCCAGGCTTTCTTCGATCATAATGGCCGCCAACTGTGCCGGCCCGACCTTGCGGCCCTGTGCGCTAATCGCCTTTGCTTTATTTGCCAGCTGCTTCCAGACTTGTCCTCGGAAGGGAACCAGCCGTTTGGTATCCCAGCGAGGGTCACTTGGCCTTCCGCCGCGCGAGACAAGGCGACTCTGCAGCGCCTGTGCCAGTCCGAGCCACGATAGCGGACCTCCCGATTTATGGCCTGGGAACCGGATCACTCGGGAAGCACCTAGTATCCTAGCAATTCGTTTCTGTTTCGCACTTTGATTGCCTGTCATAACTTCCTCCTACCCCTCGTCGTACTCTGAAATCCCGTAATAAACGCCGCTGATGATAAGGCCGACTTCTCCCTGATTGGCCTCGCGCCCGAATCGATGCAAGAACGTCCGAAGTTCATGCAGGTTCTTCTGCAAATCCATCTTAGTGGCATAGGACACAACCATTACCGTGACCTCACGCAGCAAAGTCCTACCTTTGGTGTCGTCACGCCAGACGCCCTTCCCTGGGGGGAATGCCGTCGCACCGCGAAACAGCCGACCCAGCATTCCCAAGGCTTCATCCGTCCAATAGTCCTGATCTATTGGCTGCCCCAGTTGGTCCTTGCTCGGGATAAATAGGGTCACCTGCTCGCTGCCAACTGGGTGCGTAGCTCCCAGGGCGGAATGGACCGGCTTCTTAATCATAGTTTAAATATAATGCTTTCTATATCGAAAGTCAATGGCCCATAAGGCTAATGTTTGAACTTATAGGCGGCGTACTCTCCGTCCTCTGGAGTGATTTGCTAGGCGTTCCATTCATAATCATCATTTTAATAGTCGCTGTCCCAATTTTTCAAAGCATAAAGCTATTCTCGTGGTCACTTTACCCGCTCGTAAGCACGTTGGCCATTGCATAATCCGCCAACTGAAGCAATGGCTTTCCAAAGGTACCACCAATGATCTCAAGGAGGGGATAATGTGGAGCATCAAGTGCCTTCCCTATCCATTTCCCGAATCGCTCAAGTTCGCTCCCGCGTGTTTTCACGAATGCAGCCCGATATTCTTCCAAACGATTCAGTGGATCAAGATGATCGCCAAGACCAAATGTTGGCTTCGGATCAATTGATACAAGCGTTATTTCATGCAGTTTGCTCATTCCGGTATTATTGCAAAGTTCAATGAGTGCTGCTGCTATCGCACCGTCAAATAGTTCAATAAGCCTCTGGTTTGGTCGTTTAACAAACCACCTTTTTTCTTTAAGGTATTTTGATGACAGCAAACTTGCGGCGAATGTAGAAAAACAGAGGTACTCGAAGCGTAACCTGAGACGTGTTTCGTCGGTGATGGGAATTTCCGATATATCGAGTCTTCGAGCCTCATCGCTACGACAAAATTCAATGTACGTCTCTACGATGGATTTGACAATGTTTTGATCAAGCAGTAAATGGTCAATGCCTAAAAGAACATCGACAGCAATACGATCTAATTTCTGTACTGTAGGCATTGGTATATATTTCTCTCCATTGTAACTGGCCTAACCGTGGCCTTCATGCGCTGAAGGTCCACGCCGCGCGCGGACCGAAGTCGCATGGAAGGCGATGTTGGCAATCCCCTCACCTGCATTTCGCCTCGCCTCTCTGCTCGTAAGGAGTAGCGAGTGTCTTGTCCACGTGGGAGAGGAGTTCCGTCACTCCTCTCCTGAAATCTCGGATGTCCACGGTATCCGAGTAGGTCCAGCTGTCCAGGTAGTCTCGTGCCGACCGGAGGATGCGGCGAAGATGACTCCGGACGCCGCGGAGAAAATCGTCTTCCGTCGTCTTGCCGGCAGCAGCCGCCCCGATCTCGCTGCGCAGAACGTCGAGCACGTCTCCCGCACGCGAGATCGTCTCGTAAGCCATCTCCGTTAGGTCGTCAGTGTCCATTCTGTCCGGCCCTGGCAACAATGTTTATATTGACCCGCATAAAACTCTAAATACAGTTTCGATGGCCGCATAAGACGCCTTCAGAGAAGGCTTCACATGGGTGTTGGCTATTATGGCCATAGGTTTGTTCCCCCCCCGCAAGCATAGCCGAAGATTAGATCATGAATCCGGGGATGTCAAGATTTTATCAGAGCACGAACCAGCAAATTTTCCGGAGAGGACGAATCCAAGTCAATCTGTGTGAAAAGCCCTAGTTCCGGGTTTCGTCATGAAATTCCGGTGATCTTTTCTTTGTCATCCACATCAACCCGCTCGGCGGCCGGGGTCTTGGGCAGGCCGGGCATGGTCATGATGTCCCCGCACAGGACGACCACGAAACCGGCGCCCGAGCTGACCTCCGCGTCGGTCACGATGAGGGTAAAATCACGCGGCCGGCCATGGGCCTCCGGGTCGGCCGACAGCGAATACTGGGTCTTGGCGATGCAGACCGGAAGGCCGCCAAAGCCGTCCTTTTCCATGTTCAGGATTTTCCGCCGGGTCGGGCCTTCCATGGCCACGGCCGAAGCTCCGTAGATCTTCCGGGCCACAATCTCGATTTTCTCCAGGAGCGGTTTGTCCAGAGGATACAGGAAATCGAAATGACTCTTATCTTCCAAGGCTTGAAGCACTGCGCCGGCCAGGTCCAGGCCGCCCTGGCCGCCCCGGGCAAAGACATCGCTCACGGCGAAGCGCACTTTCCGCTTCGCGCAAAGCGCTTTCAGCCGTTCAACCTCTGCCGTGGTGTCCGCGGGGAACTTGTTCAAGGCCACGACATAGGGAACGCCGAAAGCCTCGATGTTCTCCATGTGTTTCTCTAAGTTGACGAAGCCAGCCTCCACGGCCGCCGTGTTTTCCTTGCCCAGCTCCTCGAGCTTGACCCCTCCGTGGTATTTCAGGGCGCGCAGGGTGGCCACCAGAACGCAGGCCGAAGGGGCGGGGATGGCGCCGGTGCGGACCACGATGTCGAAGAACTTCTCGGCGCCCAGGTCCGAGGCGAAGCCCGTTTCGGTCACGACGAAATCGGCCAGCCGCAGGGCGAGGCGCGTGGCCAGCACCGAGTTCGTGCCGTGGGCGATGTTGGCGAACGGCCCGCCGTGGATGAAGGCGGGCGTAGCCTCCAGGGTTTGAACCAGGTTCGGCTTCAAGGCGTCTTTGAGCAGGGCGGCCATGGCGCCCTGAGCATTGAGCTGCCGGGCGAAGACCGGTTTATTATCGTTGCTGTAACCAGCCAGAATATTGCCCAACCTGTCCCTGAGGTCCTTGAGGTCGCGGGCCAAACAGAGAATGGCCATGACCTCGGAGGCGGCGGTGATGTCGAAGCCGGTCTCCCGGGCGATGCCGCGCAGCGGCCCGCCTATGCCGACCACGATCTCCCTCAGGACCCGGTCGTCCATATCCATGACACGCTTCCAGGTGACCATCCGGCAGTCGAGCAGCCCGCAGGAACCGTCGAAGTGGAGACGGTTGTCAATCATGGCCGCCAGCAGGTTGTGGGCGGCGGTCACGGCGTGCATGTCGCCGGTGAAATGGAGGTTGATGTCGTCCGAGGGCACGACCCGGGCCAGGCCGCCGCCCGTGGCGCCGCCCTTCAGGCCGAAGACCGGGCCCAGGGACGGCTCGCGCAGGGCGACCGCCGCTTTTTTGCCCAGCCGGCGCAGGGCGTCGGCCAGCCCGATGGCCGTTGTCGTCTTTCCCTCGCCCGCCGGCGTGGGCGTCATGGCCGTGACCATGATGATTTTGCCGCGCGGCTCGGCCGACTCAGTGGCCAGGGCCAGCGAGACCTTGGCCTTGAATTCTCCATAGGTCTCCAGACTTTCTGCCCGTATTCCTAAAGATTTCGCTATTTGTATGATCGGCTTCATTCCCAACTCCACGCCATTTTTATACTCATGTTAGCGCAGAAGCTGATACCGCACAATCGCCTTACGATTTTTTCAATTGCTGTCCGTCCAGCTCCCCGATATAGATATCACAATCATCGAATATCCGGCTTGCAATGCAATGCGGATAATTTTAGGATAATAATGTATTTTTGCGGGGATATTCGATGGATAAATGAACCACATGGATGATCACCGAGCTAAGTTCCAGCAGCTCCTGAGGGAGCTGTTCCAGTTCGATTGCGCCGACCTGGACTTCGGTATTTACCGCATTATGAACCACAAGCGGGATGTCATCGAACGGTTCATCACGCAGGACTTGCCGAAGGCCATCACTGAAGAACTGGATAGCGGGGCTCTGGCCGACCAGATCCAGGCCGCCGAGGAGTTGAAAGAAGTCGCCCGGCAGATCAAGGAAACGCTGGGCAAGGATGCTCTTGATGCCGATGGGAACATCGCGAAGCCCTACGGGGAAACGCCGCTGGGCAGGAAATACCTGGACCTGAAGGCCAGGGCCGCCGGCGGGCGCGGCCGAGAAGCCCTGGAAGCGGGCATCTTCAACCATCTCTTCAGCTTCTTCAGTCGCTACTACCAGGACGGAGATTTCATCTCGAAACGGCGTTATTCCCGGCGACAGAAGTACGCCATCCCCTATAACGGCGAAGAAGTTTATCTCTACTGGGCCAATAATGACCAGTATTACGTCAAGACTGCCGAGTATTTCCACGACTACATCTTCTCCTCGCGCGGCGTCACGGTGCACTTCAAGCTTCTGGCCGCGAGCGTCGAACAGAACAACGTCAAGGGCGACAAGCGATTCTTCCGGCCCTGCGCCAAGGAGACGGAATGGGACGAGGGCACCGGCCGGCTTATTATCCCCTTCGAGTACCGGCCGCTGACCGAGCAGGAGGAGATCGCCTACGGCAAGAAGAACCAGCAGGAGACGATTATCGCCGAGGGCCTGGCGGAGATTCCCAAGAGGCTGAAAAAGGCGGACAGGGCCTTGGCGGCGGTCACGGCCGAACGCCACAAGAACAGCGAGGGCAGGCCCGTCACCTTCCTCGAACACCACCTCCGGCAATATACGCGGCGGAACACGTCCGACTTCTTCATCCACAAGGACCTGAAGGGCTTCCTCTCCCGCGAGCTTGATTTCTACCTGAAGAATGAGGTGCTGAACCTGGACGAGATGGAGAGCGCCGGTGAGGACCGCGCCGAAGGCTGGTTCCAGATTACGCGGGCGATCAAAGTCGTCGGCGGTCGGATCATTGATTTCCTGGACCAGATCGAGCGATTTCAGAAGATGCTTTGGGAGAAGCGGAAATTCATCACCGAGACCCAGTACTGCATCACGGTCGTCAACATCGGCGAGGGCTTTTATGCTGACATCGCGGCCTGCGAAGCCCAATGGGCCGAGTGGAAGGAACTGTTCCACATCGATGAAGAACAGACCGATCTGTTTACGTCCGGCAAGAGCAAGAAGGATAAGCGAATCGCCTTTCTGAAGGCCCACCCGACGCTCGTTCTCGACACGAAGCACTTCCAGCAGAACTTCGTTGACCGGCTGCTGGGCGGTTTCGATGATTTGGACGAGTTGACTAATGGACTGTTGGTCCATGGGGACAATTTTCAGGCGCTTACCTTACTTCTGCATAAGCATGCGGGGGGTGTCCGCTGCATGTACATAGACCCGCCCTTCAATACGGGCGCGGACGAATTCATTTACAAGGACGGATATTCCCACTCAAGTTGGCTGGCGATGATGGAATCGCGAGTCCGAATTGCGCAGCGACTTCTGACCGAAGATGGGACTTTTTACGCGCACATTGACTACACCGAGAAAGAGCGTCTTAAGCTCTTGTTCGATAAGTATCTTTCCTACATAACGGAAATCATATGGCGTATTGGATGGGTTTCTGGTTACAAATCCGCTGCCGAGAAGTTCATCCGAAATCATGACACGATCTACCAGTACGGTAAAACTGACTCGCCTCTGTTCATAAAGACCTATATCCCCTATCCAGAGGGATATACCCGGAGGGACGGAAGCCCGCCGTCGGGTGAAGGCTACCCATTGGAGGACACGTGGAATTGCAGCGATATGGATCAACTGCATTCCATTCAGATCATGAGTTTCAGCAAGGAAAAGGTCGGAAACCAAGCGCTGACGCAGAAGAACGAGAATCTCGTTGCGCGCATGCTATCATCCTCCTCTCGTGCAGGAGACATGGTCTTGGACTATTTTCTGGGATCAGGCACGACGTCGGCCGTGGCGCACAAGATGGATAGGCGCTACCTAGGCATTGAGATGGGCGAGCAGTTCTTCTCCTTCGCTTTGCCTCGCATGAAGCGTGTTCTTCATGGTGATCCGTATGGCATTTCGTCAGATGCCGGATGGAAAGGCGGCGGCATGTTCAAGTACATCCGTCTGGAGAGCTACGAGGACGCGTTGAATAATATCGAATTCGATGATGCGTCCGGGCAGCAGGCCATGAAGTTCGACGATTACCTGCTTAAATACATGCTCAACTGGGAGACGCGAGCGAGCGAAACGCTGCTGAATGTGGAGAAACTGGCCCGCCCATTCAGCTACAAGCTCCATATTCACGCCGACGGCCAAACCCGCGAGAAGGTCGTGGACATCCCAGAAACGTTCAACTACTTGCTGGGATTGCACGTCCGGACACGGCGGGTCCACGATGATTACGGGCGGCGATACCTGGTCTATACCGGCCGGGTTGGCCACCGGCAGGTCGTGGTCATCTGGCGGGAAACCGAGGGCTGGCAAAAGGCGGACCTGGAGCGGGACAAGAAGTTCGTGGCGGAGCAGAAGCTGACCGAGGGTGCGGACGAACTATTTGTCAACGGGGACTCGTTCATCCCCAAGGCCAAGGCGCTGGAGCCGGTGTTCAAGGCCCGGATGTTCGCGGGAGTGGAGTCATGAATACGAAAATCGGTATACCGAAAGAGAATATCGCGGATTTCTGCCGCAAGCATCGCATCCGCAAACTTGCGTTTTTCGGGTCGGTTCTGCGTGAGGATTTCACGCCCGAGAGCGATGTGGACGTGCTGGTGGAATTCGAGACGGGCGCGCAGGTTGGTTTTTTCGAACTGTTCGACATGGAGCAGGAGCTATCGCGTCTTCTCGGCGGACGCAAGGTGGATATGAACACGCCGAACAGTCTCAGCAAGTATTTCCGGGACGAGGTGCTGCGCGAGGCAGAGGTGTTATATGTCCAAGCGTGATCCAAGAGTGCGCCTGTTGCATATGCGTGAATACGCTCACAAGGCGGTTGCCATGGTCGGGGGTCAGACGCGCGCCTCGATGGACGCAGATGAAAAACTCCGGCTGGCCTTGACTCGCCTGTTGGAGCTGGTCGGCGAGGCCGCAAGCCATGTCCCGACCGAAATCCAGGCGCGGTATCCGGAGATACCCTGGCAGGAAGTGATCGGTACGCGCCATCGCTTGATTCACGGATACGATTTCGTGGATTGCGACATTTTATGGGACACCATCACTCTGAGCTTGCCCGGACTGATCGCCACCCTGGACCGGATTCTCGGCGAGGGAACGTAGCCGATGGCCGGGGTGCAAAACGGCAGGTCGGAATACGTCAAGCTTGAGCAGCGACTGGTCCTTTTGGCCTGGGTGAACAAACTTTTCGGATACGAGAACAACCGCGATCTGCTGACAGACATCAAAGAAGCGGCCGAAGGATTCGACGCCGCTGGACACAGCTACGTCTATCACCGACTGGAGGCGCGGGGGGACAAGGTAAGGATTCCGCTGACCGACCTGGCCCGCTACGACGACAACATTCGCGAGCACCTGCGCGTCATGAACGTCCGCAGGTCCGACCCTATCACGCTCCGGTACTTCCAACACCTGGCCGTTCTCTACACGGAACTCTTCCTGGACTGGTTCTTCCATCGTCGGGGAGAGATGCTCCATTCGCTGATCAGCTTCGGCGAAAAGCGCAACGCCGCGAAGCCCCCAGGTGAGGCGAAGGACGCGAAGTTCTCCGAGTCGGACCTGAAGAAGCTGGCTTTCTGGATGGCGACCGGCAGCGGCAAGACGCTCATCATGCACCTCAACTACCGCCAGTTCCTGCATTACAACGACCTGCCGCTGGACAACATCCTGCTGATCACGCCCAACGAAGGGCTGAGCGCTCAGCACATGGCGGAAATGGCGGACTCGGACATTCCCGCCCGGCGGTTCGACCTGAACGAGAGCGGCCTGATGACGACCGGAAAGAACGTAGTCCGGGTCATCGAAATTACGAAACTCGTGGAGGAGAAGCGCGGCGGCGGCGTGAGCGTTCCCGTGGAGGCATTCGAGGGCAACAACCTGATCTTCGTGGATGAGGGCCACAAGGGATCGGGCGGAGAGGCTTGGCGGAGCTTCCGTGACGCGCTGGGCGAGACCGGCTTCACGTTCGAGTACAGCGCCACCTTCGGGCAAGCGCTGACCGCTGCGCGTAACGACCGGCTAACGGAGGAGTACGGAAAATCCATTGTCTTCGACTATTCCTACCGCTACTTCCATGGAGACGGATACGGCAAAGACTTCCGCATCCTCAACCTGAAGGAGGAGACAACGGAAGACAAGACGGAAACGCTGTTGCTGGGCAACTTGCTTTCATTCTACGAACAGCAGCGGGTGTTTAAGGAACAGGCGGAAGCCCTACGGCCGTACAACTTGGAGAAGCCCCTCTGGGTCTTCGTCGGCAGCACCGTGAATGCGGTCTATACCGAGAACAGGCAAAAGCGGAGCGATGTTTTGACCGTGGCCCGGTTCCTGCATCATCTATTGGAGAACAAGCGAGGCTGGGCGGTCAAGACGATTCAAAGGCTCATTGAGGGCAAGACCGGCTTGGTTACGCTCGACGGCCAAGACGTGTTCGAGGGCAAGTTTAGGTACCTTCGAGAGTCCGGCCCGGCCCCCGAGAAAGCGTATCAGGACATCCTGGCCGAGGTGCTCCACGCGCCGACGGGCGGCGGCCTGCACTTGTGCGACATACGAGGTAGCGCCGGAGAGCTTGGCCTGAAGGCCGGCGGCGCAGAGAACTACTTCGGCTTGATCTATATCGGCGACACCAGTACATTTAAAAAACTCATCGAGGAAGACGACTCGGGGATAACTCTGGAGGAAGATGCCGTCACCGGCTCCTTGTTCCAGGGCATCAACGATTCTGATACAAGCATCCACGTCCTGGTCGGCGCGAAAAAGTTCATGGAGGGCTGGAATTCCTGGAGGGTCTCGAACATGGGATTGCTGAACATCGGCCGCCAGGAAGGCTCGGAAATCATCCAGCTCTTCGGACGAGGCGTGCGCCTCCGGGGCAAGGACTTCACGCTAAAAAGGAGCTCGGCGGTGGCCGGCAAACATCCGGATCATGTGAGCCTGCTGGAGACGCTGAACATCTTTGCGGTACGCGCCAACTATATGTCCCAGTTCCGGGAATACCTGGAGAAGGAAGGGGTGGAGACCGAAACGGCGGTAGAGTTGCCCCTGTTCATCCAGCCTAATAAGGAATTCCTGGGCAGAGGACTTGTTGTGCCGTGCGTGCCGGAGGACCGCAATTTCGCGGCGGTGGCGGACATCCTGCTGGAACCCGACCCGGCTGTACGGGTTCATGTTGACATGTCTCTGAAGGTCCAGGCGCTGGAAAGCGACGCCGGCGGCATCACGGCCGTTGACGCTCGGGCGGGCCGCGAACAGCCTATCCCGGTTGAAAGCCTTGACCTCCTGGACTGGGAAAGGGTTTATCTCGACCTTATAGAGTACAAGGAGCGAAAAGGCCTGACAAATCTTGTTGTCCGGCCCGACGCGCCGAGAAGAATCATGGCGGCCGCCGAGCCTGAAAGGCTGTACAGCCTTGTGGGGGACGAGTCGCTGGTCAGGCCGAATTCGTTCGCCGGTACGGCTTTGCTGCAGGAAGCGGTCGTCGCCATTCTGTGGAAATACGCGGACGCATTTTATCGAGTAAACCGGGAGCGGTGGGACTCGAACCACATGGTCTACAGGACGCTCGACGAGAGCGACCCGAATATCAGCTTTAACCGCGGTCTTGTCAGGGAGCGCGAGTCCGGCGGATACGTGGTCAAGATCAAGCGGTCCGAGAATGAGCTGGTATCCGCGGTCGTAAAACTCATCGATGAAGTGGACCGTCTGTACGGGGAAGAGACAGGAAAACTGCCGCGCATCCATTTCGACCGGCACCTTTACCAACCGCTGCTGGTAGAGCATGAGGACAAGGTGAGGTTGACTCCCCCGGGACTGAACAAGAGCGAGGCGCACTTTGTTCGGGATTTGAGGGATTACTGGGCCGCTGAGAAGGACAAATCACTTGCCGCGGTGGAAGTGTTTCTCCTGCGAAACCTGAGTCGAGGCGCGGGAATAGGGTTTTTTGAAGAGCGGGGATTCTATCCGGACTTCATTCTGTGGATCATGGAAGGGGAGAAACAGAACATCGTCTTTGTGGAGCCGCATGGAATGCTGTATGCAAACGCATACAGACACGACGAAAAGGCGCGCCTGCATGAGGCTCTGCCGGACCTGGCGAAGGATATAGGCGCGAGAAGCAAGCAGAAGCACATAACGCTGGATTCGTACACCATTTCAGCGACGCCCTATGACGATCTCCGCAAGAAATACGACGACGGGACATGGGACAGGGCGAAGTTTGCCGATGCGCATATCCTCTTCCCGGAGCGCAGCGATAAGTACGATTACATGAAGAGGATATTTGCGGAACAGATGATAAGACGTTGAACCTGAGCGCTATGGTGTGCAGCGGAATAGCGGTCAGGTGACCTTGGCCGTTACAAATAAGTTTGGAAAGGCTGAAAGAATTTAATTCTTCCTATTCCACTCGTAATACAGCGTGTCCAGGTCGTCGATGAGGCCCTGGTCGGCGAAGCTGTAGTAGCTGCCGTTGCCGATGATGATGTGGTCCAGGACCTTGATCTGGAGAACCTTGGAGGCGAAGACCAGGTCGCGGGTGATCTGTTTGTCGCTGGGGGAAGGCTCGGGGTCGCCCGAGGGATGGTTGTGGACGAAGATGAGCGAGGTGGCGTCGAAGCGCAGGGCGTCCTTGACCACTTCCCGGGGATAAACGGCGCTGGAGTCCACCGTCCCCTCGAAGAGCGTTTTTTCCTCGATGATGCGGTTCTTGGTGTCCAGGAACAGAACCTTGAACTTTTCCTTCTTGACGTCGCGCAGGCTGTGGTAGAGATAATCGAAGACTTCCTTGGAGGATCGCGTGATCGGTTTGTTCAACATCTTGTCCCGCAAGAACCGGCCTGAGACCTCCTGGACGAACTTGATCCCGACCACATTTCGCGGGCCAAGCCCCGGGATGCGCAGCAGTTCGCGGCAGTCCGCCTCGAACACGCTGCGCAGAGTGCGGAACTCCTGAAGGAGGCGGCGGGCCAGCTCCCGGCAGTCCCGGCGGGGAGTGCCCAGGACGAGGAGAAGCTCCAGAATTTCATAATCCAGGAATCCGTTCAGCCCTCCTTTGAGGAACTTATCCCTGAGGCGGCTCCGATGGCCGTTCCGCTCTCCGGCCGGGCGAGGTTTTTCCTTATCCAGCATTTCCATGTGCGTTCAATGGAAAGACGGAGGAGCAGAGAAAAAAGTCGCAAAAAAAGGAGAAATTGATTCCTATGGACTTTTTGAAAAATCGTCCTTGAAATATCCGGCCTCAAAGAGGCGGTCGGCTTCCCTGACCTTAGCCCTCAGGATGAAGACCAGGACGATAAGGGAAGCCCATAGCCAGGCCATGAACACATAGACTCCCATCCGCTCCTTGGGGGTCCGGGGTCCGGGAACGACTTCCTGGGCAGGAGGCGCGGGGTTGGGGCTCAGGGAGGCTTTTGGCGCGGGCGCGGACTGCGGCGGCAAGGCCTGGGCCCATAGCCCGGACACAGCCGGCATGAGGAAGGTCACCATCATGAAAAAACACAGCATCCCAGCCGCCGGGGTTCTCAATCGAGCAAACTCCATATCGTCAGAGCCAGGGCGTAAAAGATGAACAGCCAGGCCACCGCGGTCAGGATTTTCCCTTTCCGTGAGGCCGGCTTGGTGTCCAGGAAGGGGAAGAAGAAAAAGATCAGGCCTCCGGCCAGGATGAACAGCACGGCCAAAGTCTCGCCGCTCAGGAAAAGGACATGAGCGGGGAAAATCTTGAGGGTCTGGAACAGGAAGAGGAAATACCATTCCGGCTTGATGCCCTCGGGCGCGGGCGCCCGCAAATCGGCGGCCTGCCCCAGTCCGGGGGGGAGGAAGACGGCCAGGCTGAGGAGGACCCCCAGAAGGACAAGCCAGAGGATCATCTCCCGGAAGATGAAGTTCGGCCAGAAGGGAAGCTCGCGCACCTGTCTTTTCTTGACCTCGGCCTCCAGCGGCAGGCTCATCCCCAGCTTCTGGATGAGGAAAACGTGCACGGCCAGAACCGCCAGCAGGGCCAGGGGCAGGATGCAGATGTGGATGCCGAAAAACCGGGTGAGGGTGTCGCCGCTTACGTCCTCGCCCCCGCGGAGCAGCTTGGTAAAGAAATTGCCTATGACCGGGATGGCCCGCGGGATGTCGGTGCCGACCTTGGTCGCGGCCAGGGACAGGTCGTCCCAGGGGAGGAGGTAGCCGGTGAAGCCGAAGCCCATGGTGCAGACGAGCAGGAGCACGCCGCTCATCCAGGTCATCTCCCGCGGCCGGCGGTAAGATTTCAATATCCAGATGCTGACGAGGTGGATGAAGACAAAGGAGATCATGAAGGTGGCCGACCAGAAATGGACGGAGCGGACAGCCCAGCCGAGCGGAACTTCGGTCATGATGCGGGCCACGCTGGAGTTGGCCTCTTTGAGGGTCGGCCGGTAATAGAAGGCCAGGATGATGCCGGTCACGACCTGGATGATGAAGAACATCAGGATGGCGCTGCCGGTGTAGGTCCACAGCGTGTGGCGGGTCTGGGGGACCTTCTTGCCTCGAAGGAAGGTCAGCACTGTCCCCCATCCCAGCCTCTCCTCGAGCCAAGCCCGAAAAACGGTCCCCATCCTGCTTATGTTCATGCCGGGGCCTCTTTCTTGACGATAATCGTCTCCCCCTCCAGCACCACGGTCAGCCGGCGCAGGGGAGCGGGAGGCGGGCCGGAGATGTTGCGGCCCTCCTCGTCGTACCAGCCCTCATGGCAGGCGCAGAAGAACTTTCTTTGCTGGGGAAGGTAGGCCACGTTGCAGTCGAGATGGGTGCACACCCCGACAAAGGCGGCCAGCCTGCCGTCGGCCTTCTTCTTCAGAAATCCGGGCTTGATGTCCCAGGCAAACCCCTTGACCTCACCCGGAGCCAGGCTCATATAATCGGCCAGGGGGAGGCGGACCTCATCCGGTTCGCGGTAGGGCGGGAGGACGGACTTGAGCAACGGATAGAGGAGCGAGGCGGCCAGCGACCCCAGCCCACCGGCCAGCAGCCCGTTCAGAAACTGACGGCGGGAGAACAAAGATGTTTTAAGCTTCATTTTTCTTTTTTGAAGACCCTCTTGATCTTTTCCACGACCATTCTCCGGCGCAGCGATTCAATGCCGTCGGCGGGCCGGACCTGCCGGGGGCAGGCCTCATTGCAGCGGAAAACGGTGTCGCACGACCAGACGCCGCCCTCGGCGTTGACCCCGGCCCAATTCCGAAACGGCCGGCGGTCGCGCGGGTCGCGCACGAATCGGTTGAGCTTGGCCAGGGCGGCCGGCCCGAGGTAGCGCTCGTCGCGGCCGACCACCGGACAAGCGCCGTAGCAGCAGGCGCACAGGATGCAGGCCACATACTGGTTGATCTTCTCCATCTGCCGGTCCTCAACCTTGAATTCGCGTGGGGGGGCTTCCGCCGGCGGGAAAAGGTAAGGCTTGACCTCTTTCAGGGCGGCCCAGAACGGCCCCATGTCCACCACCAGGTCCTTCTTGATCTCCAGGTTGGGCAGCGGCTCGACGACAACCGTCTGGGAGCCGAGCGTCTCCAGGATGGTCCGGCAGGCCAGGTCGATCCGTCCGTTGATGACCAGGCCGCACGAGCCGCACACGCTTTCGCGGCAGCTGTAGCGGAAGGACAGGTCGTAGTCCTGGTCGTTGCGGATGTCCATCAGGGCTTCCAGGACCGTTTTGCTCTCCTGCGGCTCATAGCGGTAATCCTGGAAGTAAGGCCCCTCCTCCCGCGCCGGGTCGAAGCGAAAAATGCGGAAGGTATATTTCATATCAGTATTTACGCTCCTCGGGCTTGTACCTGGTGATCCGCACTTTCTTGTCGCTGAGCCGCACTCGGCCGTCCTTTAGAACGGCCACGGTGTGCTTGAGCCAATCCCTGTCGTTCCTCTTGGGAAAATCCGTCCGGAAATGGGAACCCCGCGTCTCTTCCCGGCGGAGGGCGCCCCGGGTGATGGCTTCGGCCAATTCGAGCGAGTGCTCGAACTCGAAGATGTTGACGATCTCCTGGCTGTAGCGCCGATTCCGTCCGGAGCGGATGACCCGACGGTAGTCTTCGCGCATCTCGTGGATGCCGTCCACGGCCGCCTGGAGGTCCCGGCGGTTTCGAAAGACGGCCACCTTGTCCGACATGAGGACCTTCATCCTGTGGAGGAGATGATGGATGGGAATTCCCTTATCCCGGCTCTCCCAGCCGGCAATCCGAGATTCGGCCGCCTTCACCCCATCCTGAACATATTTCCGGATATGTGCCCGGCGGCCGCTTCCTCCGCCGGCCTTAATATAGCGGGAAGCGGACCGGCCGGCGATCTTGCCGAAGACGATGGTCTCCAGCAGCGAGTTTCCTCCCAGACGGTTGGCGCCGTGAACGCTGACGCAGGAACATTCGCCGGCGGCGAAGACGCCCTCCACCTTCGTGGCGCAGTCGCAGTCCACATCCAGGCCGCCCATGGAATAATGCTGAGCGGGCTCAATGGGTATGGGCTTGTCCGCCGGGTCCAGGCCGGCAAACCTCAGGCAAATGTCGCGGATGGCCGGCAGGCGTTTCATGATCTTGGCCCGGCCCAGATGAGTCAGGTCGAGATGGACATACCGGTTATCGAAGCCGCGGCCCTGGTCGATTTCGGTCTGGATGGACCGCGACACAATGTCCCGGGGCGCCAGTTCCATGGCCGAGGGAGCGTAGTCGGCCATGAACCTTCGGCCCAGGCTGTTCTTCAGGTAGCCTCCCTCGCCCCTGGCCGCCTCCGAGATGAGGATGTTCTTGCCGTAGAGCGAGGTCGGATGGAACTGGATGAACTCCATGTCCTTAAGCGGGAGGCCGGCCTGGAAGGCCAGGCCGATGCCGCTGCCCAAGGTGGTGTAGGCGTTGGTACTGCGAAGGTAAATCCGGCCGTAGCCCCCCACGCCGAAAATGACCGCCCGGGCCTCAATAGGCACGACCTCGCCCTGGTCATAGCTGTAGGCCACTACCCCGCAGCAGCGGCCGTCCTCCACCACCAGCTTGGTCACCATGAACTCGTCGTAGAGCTTGACCTCTTTCTTCAGGGCCTGCTCGAAGAGGGTGTGGACCAGGACCTGGCCGGTGCGGTCCGCGGCATAGCAAGTCCGGGGAAAGCCCGCCCCGCCGAAAGGCCTCTGGGCGATCAGCCCGCCGGGAAAACGGCTGAAGGGGACCCCGAGATGCTCCATCTCCAGGACGGCCGGCACCGCCTGACGGCACATCAGCTCGGCGGCATCCTGGTCGGCCAAAAAATCGCTGCCCTTGATGGTGTCGTAAGTATGCCGTTCGGCGCTGTCGTCCCGGCCGTTGGGATTATTGCCCAGCGAGGCGTTGATCCCGCCCTGGGCCGCCACCGAATGGGAACGGAGGGGATGGACCTTGGAGATGACGGCCACGGACAAGCCCGGGTCCGCATGCAGCGCGGCCGCCATCCCGGCCAGGCCGCTGCCCACGATCAGGATGTCGTGCCGGATCATGCGGTGAGCATCTCCCTAGAGAGCGAATCTCCCGTTGGAAGGGAGGAGGCGGCGCGCTTCCCCTCCAACGAGGTGGGGAGTCCCTCCGCCGGCCTCTCCGAAGACACCAACCTCTCGCCCCCTTGATTCCAAGGGGGTGGGGGGGATTAATATTTTTCCCCCATATCTTAAAGTCGAGGAGATGCCTGCCGACATTTAATAATTCCTGGTGAAGTAAACCACCAGCAAGCCGGCGCTGATCAGGAACCCCAGGACGGTGAAGATCCAGAAAAGCAGCTTTTCCTTGCGCAGGCCCAGGTCGATGATGACCGTGCGCAGGCCGTACAGGGCGTGGTACACCACGGAGATGATGAGCACGGTGTCGATGAGGGGGTTGGTGTGGAGAAGAAGAGCCCAGTTGGGCTTCTGATTCTTGGTCATCAGAAAAAAGGAAGTCAGAAACTTGACCGTCAGGAAAGCGATGAGCAAAAGACCCGTGACCCGGTGGAAGACCCAGACGAACATTTCGGTTTTCCTTTTCTTGTCTCTATTTTTTACTTGAAAGCCTTTCGCCTTGTCAAGGGCGGGAATCGCTGCTGCCCTCGGCGGGGAAGGAAAAATCCTCCAGCCGAACCGGCGCTAAGAAAACATGACCGGGGTCAGGGAAAAAGGCGCGGGCCTAAATCAACCTGGTTCGCCCGATCTTTTTCAGCTTGTCCAGAACGTCCTTTACCCTCTGGTCCTGGTCGCGGCGGCAGACGAGCAGGGCATCCTCGGTCTCCACGACGATGAGGTCATTGACGCCGACAAGGGCCGTGAGCTTGTTCGGGCTGTAAACGAGGCAGTTCCCGGAATCCAAAGCCAGCAGTTCCCCGCGCGAAGCGTTGCCCTGGCCGTCCTTGGGCCAGACCTCAAGCAGCGAGGACCAGGCTCCCACATCCGACCAGCGGAAATCGGCGGGACAGACGACGACTCCTTGGGCTTTCTCCATCAGGGCGAAATCAATGGACAGGCAGGGCGCTTCCTTAAAAACGGCCTCCACTTCCCGGCGGTCGCCGGCCCGCAGTGCGGCTGCCGTCCTCTCCCAGAACGGCCAGAACTCCGGGGCATGCTTCTTGAGCTTGGCGGCGAAGGTCTCCGCTCTCCAGATGAACATGCCCGAGTTCCACCAGTAATTCCCCGCGGCCAGGAATTCCTGGGCCTGCTTCAGGGCCGGCTTCTCCTTGAACTCCAGGACGTCAAAGAAAGAGAATCCGCCGAAAGTTGCGGATTTTTTCTTGGCGAAATGGATGTAGCCGTATCCCGTGGCCGGAAAGGAAGGGCGGATGCCGAAAGTGATAAGCGAGTCCGAGGCGCAGGCCGCTTCGGCCCCGGCCTCCAGCTGCTTGAGGTAAACGGGAACATCCCCGATGAGATGGTCGGAGGGCAAAACGACCACGGC
>Ga0315282_10005867_pt1 | contig 20758 bp, 19 predicted proteins | sample YL17G07_20_MG_FD_203693 | JGI IMG/M metagenome (GOLD analysis project Ga0315282, IMG submission 203693) | Sediment microbial communities from Yellowstone Lake, YNP, Wyoming, USA - YL17G07_20 | ecosystem: Environmental > Aquatic > Freshwater > Lake > Sediment | place: USA: Wyoming | collected... | reverse complement strand
CGGGAATCTCGCGGCTTCAGCGAAGCCGCGCCCAATTGATGTACGGCGACGCCATTGATTGCGGCGCTGCCGGACAAGGCTTGTGGCCACACTGATACATTTCCACAGGGGGGAGACGATCGGACGGGGCGTGCTGTCGCTCCGGAAAAATCGTTGAAGGAGAATTGTCATGTCCGTTTAAGCATAGCGTCCGATGTGGTACGATGGTAGTGCCATGGACGAATCTTGATGAGTCCAGCGGGTTCTTTCGTCTCTCGCCTAGCGGCAGTCCTTCACCATCATCGCGAGACCTCGCTGGCGCACAACATTGTGCAGTGCAATTTGCAGGAAGGGTGTTGAAATCGCAGGTTAGCGTCGTGTTGCGTCAGTTCCGCATCCGTCCCGCGTCAGGCGTCCGGTAATCCGCCCGTTCGGACAACCGACCCACCCCCGTTCTCCAGCACAGCCGTGCTCATTCGCGGTCCCATTCTGGCGCGCGGGATGTGGAATATGGAAGACAGCGGCGGAGCGGCAGCGTCGCCGCGGGACGGGGCAGGGCCGGAGAAATGGCGGGCGCCGACGCTGGGTAAAATACTAACGGGGCTAAACGCAAGCGTCGTGCGCGGGCCGGCTTCCGGCACATCGAACCTTCCCGGAAGGGCTAAGGAATTCATGAGAGTCTGCGGCATAACGAGTTGGGCGCCCAGGGCGTGCGGGATCGCGACCTACTTCAGCGAGCAGAGTCATGCGATCAGCCGCCTGGGCCATACGTTCGAGATCGTGTGTCACACCGACGACGGCCGCCATGAGGGGCAGCCGGCGGTGCACCCGATCATTGACGTGAAGGACAAGGGTTGGCCGGTGCGCACCGCGGGTTACATCGCCGATGAGATCGGCCCCGACCTCGTTCACGTGCAGCACGAGTTCGGCCTCTACCAGGCGGACTACCGAGAGAATGGCGCGCGGATCGTGGATCTGGTCGGCGAGCTTCGCGGGCACGGGCTGCCGGTGGTGGTGACCTACCACACGCTGATCGGACGGATGCGGCCGGAGCACAAGAAGCATTATGCGGAGCTGATTCCGCTGACCTCCATCTCGGTGGCGCACGCCGCATACCAAGTGGAGCGGCTGGAGGAGAACATCGGCTACGTGCCCGACAACATGCGTTACGTCGAGCATGGCGCGGAGGAGCTGACACCGGAGCGGGTCAAGGAACTGCGGAAGCTGGGCCGGGAGCAGCTTGGATTCGACGGGCACCCGGTGGTGATGTTGAACGGGTTCTTCGCCGACAACAAGGGGCACGAGTACCTGGTCGCGCGCTGGGACGACGTCTACCCGCGGCTGAAGAACCAGGAGACGGTGCTCGCCGCAGTGGGCGGTATCCGGGTGCCGGAGCAGCAGGCGTACTACGAGAACCTGCAGCGGATGGTGGCGCGGGCGAAGTCGCCGGAGAACGTGCGGCTGATCAGCAAGGTGTTCACGCCGACGGAGTTCCTGGCGAGCCTCGCGGCGGCGGATCTGCTGGTGGCGCCGTACAAGGACGCGAGCCAATCGGGGGTGCTCGCGCATACGTCGTCGGTGCACACGCCGTGCCTGGCGCGCGACCTGGAGGGGCTCGGGGCATTCTGCCGCGACGCCAATCAATCGCTGATTCCGTTCACCGACGACGTCCACGCGGACATGGCGGTGATGGCGGAGCGCGTGGTCGAGATCATGAACGATGAAGGCGCGCGCAAGCAGATGAGGCGTGACATGGCCCAATATGTCCACGACGTCATCTCGTGGGAGCATGTCGCGCAGCGCTATGACGAGATTTACGCCGAGGCCGCTGACACGGCGAGCGGCGAACCGGAGGCCGCGCCGGAGGCGTCGTGACGATTGACAGTCTGTGATCCCGCTGTGCGGGATTCCGGAGTGAGGCTGGTCCGCCGGAAGCGGCCACGGCCTCACCAGGGGAGTTGCTGCTCACTACGAGGATTCGGGAGCAGGTGACAGTCGATGTCTGAGCTCAGACATAATCCGGTAACCGGCGAATGGGTGGTGGTGGCGACGGCGCGCGCGAAGCGGCCGGACGGCTTCGCGAATAAGGCGCGCCGCAACGCCATCGAGTGTCCGTTCTGCCCCGGGAAAGAGCACCTGACGCCGCCGACGGTGTACTACTCCGGCGACGGCGGCGAGGCGAACTGGCAGGTGCGGGCATTCGAGAACAAGTTCCCCGCCTTCACCCTCGACGGCAAGCCGTGCCTGCAGTGCCAGGAGATCTACCGGGTGGTGCGCGGGAGCGGGCGGCACGAGGTGCTGGTGCTGTCGCCGCATCACGAGGCCCACGCGGCGGTGCTGCCGGTGGCGCAGATGGAGTTGGTGGCGCGGGCGTACGTCGAGCGCTACCGCGCGCTGAGCGAGCTGGAGAACCTGCGCTACATCACCATCATCACTAACCAGGGCGAGGGCTCGGGGGCGACGCTCGAGCATCCGCACTCGCAGATCTTCGCGCTGCCGATGGTGCCCAAAGCGATCCAGCGCGAGTGCAGCAACGCCCTGCGCCGGCACAAGCGCACCGGCAAGTGCGTGACCTGCCACGTCATGGAGCACGAGAGCAACGGCGGCGGCAGGATGGTCTTCCGCAACGAGCACTTCGGATGTTTCATGCCGTTCGCGTCGGCGTTTCCGTTCGAAATGTCGATCGCGCCGCTGCGCCATATGGCGAGCTTCACCGACATGACCGATGAAGAGGTGAAGGCGTTCGGCGCGGCAATGCGCGAGGCGAACAACCGCATCTACACCAAGCTCAATGATCCCCCGTACAACGCGTTCCTGCATTCGGCGCCGCTGCGCGCCGCCGATCGGCTCAAGGATGCGGTCCACTGGGACTGGCACATCCGCCCGTGTCTGACAACGCTGGGCGGGTTCGAGCACGCGACCGGGCTCATCATCAACGTCTCGCGGCCGGAGGAATGCGCGGAGTTCCTGCGCGAGGGCGCGTCCGGCGAAGACGCGCATTACTAGCGAGGTTCGTACGTTAGGGTGACGAGCCCGTCTGGTACGGGGGCGTCCCGTACGGACCTGGTGACGCTGCGGCGTCACTCCGGAGTTGCGCTTAGCGCAACAAACGTCCGGAAGAGTCTTGGCGTGGCTGAGGCCACGCTCCGGAAATGCGCCTCCGGCGCCTTGCGGTACCAGCGCAGTGTGGCGGAGATACACGAAACTCCATAAGTCGGCGGTTGTTCCCCCGATGTCCCCCCCTGCCCAATCGCGCGATCGCGGTGATATCCTCGGCGATGCCGAGTGATCGCGGATTCCCCGGTTGGTTCAGACTGGCAATCCGGCTGCCTCGTAACACCTGAGCTTCACTGCCCCCAAGCTGCCCTCACCACGCCGGCTGCCATCCGTTTTTGACCAGGCGCGTCTTGGTCTTGCCATCAACCGAGATCGCCATAATCCCCATCCACTCATTCGGGTATCCGATTGGGAGCTTCTCGTAGGCGACGAATCTCCCATCCGGAGAAAAGCATGGGTCGGCGCCGAGGTCTTCCAGAACGCGGTCGCGCTTCACACCCGGCGAGTGGTACTTGCCGGGCCCGATCGTCAGCAGATGCACTTCGTTGAATCCGGATCCTCCAAGCCGCTCGATGCCGTAAGCGAGCGCCTTCTCATCTGGAGCCCACGACAGGTGGGTAACGCCTTCATTCTCTCTACTCCCGCGCATCGTTGGGGCGTCGTAGTAGGCAACCGCCGCCAGGCGCGTGACGTCCCACGCCCATTCATCGGGGGCGGCGTTCGCCTTCATCCATGCGGCGCCCCAGGGGTACATCCCGCGTCGCACGCCGACCCAGATGTCGCCGTTGCGCGCGAATGCCAGCCGGTTGCCGGATTTCGAGAACGCGGGATGGCTGTTGTTCGAGAAGTGGAAATTCGCGTCATCATCATACAGATCATAGCGCGCGGTGACCGAATAATGGCCGCGCCATTTGGATGAGTGGAGGGGCGCATCGTAGAGGGATGAGCACAGGATGATCTTCCCGCGCTTCTCTCCGACCCGAATGGCGTAGAACTTCTCCCAGTGGGAGAAGATGAGCCAGTCCAACTGCGGGTCCCACGAGATGTCAACATTCCTGCCCATGGCGTGGTCGTTAGGATGGTCGTAGTCCCACGTCTCTTTGTGCCAGCGGGAGGTCAGCCTGCGCTGGTTGGTGGCGTCGGCGTTCGCGACCCAGACGTTGCCGTCGCGGGCGAAAGCGATCTGGCGCTTGTCCGGGGACCAGGCGGGGGCCTCAGCGTTTCGGATCAGCAGCCGCTGACTGGTGCCGTCTCCGTTGGCAACCCAGATGTTGCCGTCGCGGGTGAAGGCGAGCTTCCATGACTTCGAGACGTGCTGAGCCGGTGACTTGGCTTTCGGGACAACCGCCAGTGTAGCGCCGCTGAGCAGAATCGCGGTGGCGAGCATGAGGGATTTCATGGGATGTCCTTCGGCGGCGGGATGGCGCGAGTCCTCTTGCGATACGTTTCGACGCCCGTTTCGGTTGACCCGACGGGAAAACGCGGTGGCAGCCTCTTGGGCATGGGCTAGGGTGCAGGTGTGTCACCGTCAGCGTCCGGGGCCGATCATTCAGCCGCGTGTCCCCCGAATCGCGCGGCCGGTAGTCACGTCAGCCATTGTCGGAATCTCGCGTGCGCTGCCGGTCGGTTACCAATGCGGCGTTGGGGCGAAAGGCTTCTCCCGCACGTATCCAGCCCGATCGGCAAACAGGAACCAGTACAACGTGACTCTTGTCTGAAAGCGCGGGTACCGATGGCGTCCCTGTGGGGGCAGGTCCTGGCCAGTTCCGTGCGGGTTCGCGCCCGCATGCGCTGCGTCGTACAGCAAGACCGTATCTGAGGGGTCCCTTATGTCCGAATCGCGCTTGCCCGAGAGATTGGCATTCATCCCGTAGCTGCTCCGGCCGCTGGTTGGATCGGCAGGGCAGCGGAATATCCTCGGGTCCTTGACGTACGGGCGTATCTCATCCACCCACTTGATTGCGTCAGGCAGTCGTCCGCCATGGTCTATCTGATACTCTGATATGGCGATACCCAGCGCGTGCACGTTGTGGCCGCATTTCGAGAGAGCGTTGGAATCGGCTGCAACTCGCCGAAAGGCGACCAGCACCGTCACCACGGGGACGGCGAGCACCGCAGAGATCAAGACGACTAATGCTATTCTCCTGGCTGTCATGTGACTATGGGCATTCTGCGCGCGGATTCCGACGCGGCAATTCACGCCACTCTTGGTGCACGCTCCGAAACTGGGGACGGGTTATCTATCTCTCATCTTCGGGCGGTTTTCGGGTGCGGCAGCGCTTGCCCAAAGTCGGATGTGGTGGATACGGCACTGTGACGGGTGATAGGCATCACCGGCCCCCGGGGGAGTGCACGGCCGGGTTGCGCGTGCGCCCTTGCGTTGTGATTGTACTCCTTTTCGGGGACGGAGGACAGCCTACTTCGCTGAAGCTTCCCTCGTCCCATAGAGGAGGAGGGAGGGCGGCCACCCGTTCGAGTGCCTCAGGGTAAACAAGGGCCGCCCCTACAATTCACGGCCGAGGGCGGCCGTGCTCCGCCGGATTGGGCGGACGGCGTCCGCCCCTACGACTCCGCGGCGTCGCTCCCGTTCGGCAAGCTCAGGGTGAACAGGGTAAACAGGGCAGGATCTGCCCACCGTGGTGACGGGTAACGGTGCGCGGCGAGGGACAGGAACGTGATTTTCGAGCCGGTCGGGGGAGAGCGCTCACCGGGTTCCTGTCCCCCGTGGCAGAGGTTTGCGCGGGCCGGCGCCGAATGTTCAAAGGGACAGGAACCCATTCTCGGTCATCTGCGATGGCTCGCGTAAGGATATTCATCGAACGCCGCGAACGGAGCCTCGAAAGCAGGTTCCTGTCGCGACCCCATGTTTGACCTCATTGCCTCGATCAGCGTCAAGTGGAAGGTCATTGTGCCGGTGACCTTGATCCTGCTCATCGCGTTCGGGACGAGCACGTACGTGGTGGTGGGCATGCCCGGCCACGGGCTGGCGTTCATCATCGTGACCGAGGTCGCCGCGCTGGTGCTGGTGGGGCTCGCGATCGCGCTGATCGTCCACGCGGCGGTGTACTACCCGATTCAGCGGTTGATGCGCACGATGGGCAAGGTGGAGCGGGGGGACCTGTCGGCGCGGGCGCGCGTGAGGGCCCACGACGAGATCGGACGGCTGCGCGAACGCTTCAACCAGATGGTGGAGCAGATGGAGGCCAAGAACCGCGAGCTGGCACGCGCGCAGCAGCAGCTGACGCAGAGCGAGAAACTCGCCTCGATCGGCCTGCTGGCGGCGGGCGTCGCCCACGAGATCAACAACCCCCTGGCGACGATTTCGGTCGCCGCCGAAAGCCTGCTCGAGACCGCGGGCGATGACAAGCAGCGCGAGTTGGCGCGGGCGATCGGCGAGCAAGCGGGCCGCATTTCGCAGATCGTCGGGCAGCTGCTGGGCTTCGATTATTCGCAGCGCTTCGACCTCGAGCCGGGGGATGTGCGCGATGTGATCGAGGAGGCGCTGGCGGCGGTGGACACGACGAAGATTCGCCTCTCCCGGCACTACGAGCCGCGGCTGCCGAAGGTGCGGATGAACGCCGGCAAGCTGCGCCAGGCGTTCGCGAATATCGTGAGCAACGCGGTGCACGCGATGGGCGATCAGGGGGAACTGTCGGTCGCCGCGCGGCAGCGCGGGTCGGAGGTCGAGATCCTCGTCAGCGACACGGGGCCGGGCATCGCCGGCGATGACGCGCGGCGCGTGTTCGATCCCTTCTTCACGACGAAAGAGGTCGGCGAGGGGACCGGGCTCGGCCTCGCGGTGGTGTATCATCTGATCAGGATGCACCAGGGGGAGGTCTACGTGTACAGCCCGGCGCTGGGCGAGCCGCGGCCGGGCCGGGGGGCGAGCTTTCTGATCCGGCTGCCCCTAGTCGAGGGGGAATAGGGAGCATGGCAGCACGGGACACGAACCCGTCAGGGCGCCCTCTCAAGGGGACAGGAACCCGGCTGTGCGCGCTTGCGCCGGCGGGGTTCAGAACCGGCTTCCTGTCCCTGGAGGACATTCGGTTCCTGTCCCTCGGAAGGAGACGAGAGTGAAGCAGGGCATTGACATTCTGATCGTGGACGACGACAAGGCGCTGCTGGGGGTGCTGCGATCGGTGCTGGAATCGGAGGGGCATCGGGTGGCGGTGGTGCCGTCGGCCTATGAGGCGCTGCCGCGGCTGGAGGCCGAGCGGTACGACCTGGTGCTGGTGGACCTGAAGATGCGGCGGATGGACGGGCTGGAGCTCTTGGAGCACGAGCGCCTGCAACAGCGTGGGACGCGGATGGTGATCATGACGGCATATCCGACGGTTGACAGCGCGGTGACGGCGATGCGACAGGGTGCGTTCGATTACCTGGTGAAACCGTTCAAGCTCGCGGAATTGCGGGCGGTGGTGGAGCGGGCCGCCGAGGGAGAAGGAGCGGTGGCGGAGGGTCAGCAGTAGATGCCGCAGCGCAGGTGGTCGGAGGAGCTGATACTGGAGCGCATCCGCGAGCTGCGCGAGGCGGGATCGGACCTGACGCCGAGCCAGGTGAGCGTGGCGCACGGGCCGCTGGTGAGCGCGGCGGAGCGGTACTTCGGCAACTGGCCGGCCGCAGTGCAGGCGGCGGGGATTGACTACGAGACGGTGCGCGAGTGCGGGCGCGAGCGGCGCAGGGAGCGGATTCGGAAGTGGTCGCGGGAGCGCATCGTCGCGGAGATCCAGCGGCTGCATGCGGCGGGCGAGGATCTAAGTTGGGGAGTGATGGAGCGGAAGTACCAGCCGCTGTGCGCGGCCGCGGTAAAGGCCTGCTACTTCGGGAGCTGGTCGGCGGCGCTGGCGGCGGCGGGGATTGACTATGAGCAGGTGAAGGACGCGGCGCGCGACGCGCGGCGCTGGAAGGTGCGCTGGCGCAAGGAGCTGTCGGTCGGGGAAGGGGCGGCGGAAGGCGGCGCCGCCGGGGAGGCGGGCCGGGCCGGAGCTTCGTCGCGGCGTCGGTCGCAGAAGCCGTCACCGACCGCGCCGTCCGGGTGGGCGCGGGAGCTGCTCAAGGAGCAAGCGGAGGAGAAGAAGCAAGAGCGCGAGTAGGCATGGTCTGGCCTGCATTATTCATACTGCCGAGCGCGTCGGCGGGAGGATGTAGCATCCGCGCCCCATGATGCGCCTATGGCGCATTCCGGAGCACCGACAAGTCGGCGCCATGATCGGACGCGGATTATTCATGTCTGGCGCCGTGGACGCGGCTTCGCCGCACCAAAGACTCATTGTGCATCGTGCACATGATTTGAGATGGTGATGAATAATCCGGCTAGTCCGTTGTCCGAAATGGGCGGTCGGTCTGGGTGTGACCGCAAGAAGTTGGGATGGGCTGGCGGATGTGGGACAGAGCCTGTCCTGAGCCCGTCGAAGGGCGCCCCTCCTTAGGCGGGCGAGCCTCGCCTGTCATCCGCGGCGCCCGGCCCCTCATCTGTCACTCAGAGCAGATTGGCGCGCATCGTCGGACGCGAACAGCAGATTCTTCGGCCCGTGTGCGGCGGTGTCCGCCGCTCCGGAGACGCGGCTTCGCCGCGTCGCAAGTCGGGCCTCCATCGACTGGGCTCAGAGCCTGCCCTGAGCCCAGCCGAAGGGACAGGTCTGAACGACAGAGCGGCGGGGCCTGGCATCGCCACCCGATCAGAGCGCCCGGCCTTTGGTTTGTCACTCAGAGTGAAGCGCCCCGCGCGCAGCGAAGAGTCTGCTTGTAATCATGCCGAGAACGGCATTCCCACGTCACGCCGGTAAACCGCGCGTCGCGGCAATACGGTCCGGCACCGGCGAATGGGCTCAGAATGACAGCGGCCTGGTCCGACGCATAATGCCGGTCAGAGAGTTTCGTGTATCAGCGGAGGGCGCGCTTGGTACACTGAATGCGCCAGAGGCGCATTTCCGGAGCGCCCCTCGGACCCTGAAAGGGCCCCTCGGGGTCCTGAAGGGCGGCCTTGGCTGCGCCAAGACTCTTCCGGACGATGGTTGCGCGTAGCGCAACTCCGGAGTGACACGGCGTGTCACCAGGTTCGTTCGCGGGCGGGCGCAGGCTATTCGCGCATCCTCATAATGCACGAACCTCGGTAGGACGCACCCGCCAATACGCGGACGATCATTTCTCGGCCTGCCAGGGCGAGGTGCGCATGCTGCCGATGGCCCAGCCCGCGTTGAACCCGGCCCAGATGAAGTTGCCGGCGAAGACGAGCGCGGGCGTCAGCGCCTCGGGGTAGATGAACGCGAACGCCACCGTGAGCACGGCGGTGATGAGGAGCGCGAGCACGATCGCGGTCGAAACGTACTCGTCGAGATAGGCCACGATCGCGTAGAAGACCACGCTCACCCAGAAGCACACCAGCCCCGGCAGCAGCACGAACACCGCCACCGGCGCCATCTGCACCCCGTAGGCGGCGACGGCGTACGACACCATCTCGTCATCGTAGGGCGCGAGGAGATCGGTGGCAGCGAGCGCGAGCCCCGCGAGCATGCCATCGAGGAACGCGATCGCCAGCATCTCGGCAGGCAGCCCAAAAAAGAGAGCCGGACCGCGGCTCGCCTGCAAGAGCAGGATCGAGGCCTCGACGAACACCACGGTGATCCCCAACATGAGCCAGACCTGCAGCGGCCGATGCCAGCGGCCTTGCTCTTCCTCGAGCGAGCGAGGCGCGCGGCGTCCCTCGCGCAGGGCGGTCGTCTCCTCGAGCAACTGCCAGTAGCGGCGGCTGTTGGGATCCATCTGGATCGCGTAGTTGTACATCGAGAGCGCTTCGGCGAACTTGCTCTGGACGCGCAGGATGTCGCCGAGGAGGGCATAGGCCTTGGCGTTGCGCTGGTTCTGCTCGAGCACCCCCTTGGCGAGGCGGGCCGCGGCCTTGAACTGGCGGCGAGCGACGCCGGCCTCGGCGGCGAGCATCAACTTTGCTTCGGTCGAGAGGCGGGTGAAGAGATCGGGGATGATGATGGGCGTGCCGCGGCTGGCGCGCACCTGCCGCGTGTACTCGCTGCGGCGCGGCGAATCGAGGAGCAGATAGGCCTTGACGATGGGCAGGAAATCCTCGTCCTCGAAGATCTGCTCGGGTTCGAGGTCGGGTTCGAAGCGGCGGACGAGGTGGCGATAGCGGCTGCGCACATGGCTCGGTGGGGCATCGTAGGGCAGCCCGAGGACATCGTATGCGGATTCGGTCTTCGGCATCGGCAGGCCTTCGCGGGACTATTCTAGCGCGCCGCCCCGCGGCACGCAAGCGGCGCACCTGTAAGCAGGCTAGAGCCGGCCGCCGGCGAGGCTGTAGAGAAGCACGCCGAGCACGATCAGCGTCAGGATGACGTACTTGCGGTCGCGCTCCAGTGCAAACCCGAGCACCGAGAACGCGACGCGGGCGACCGGGGTCGCAATCAGAAGCAGGATGCCGAGCTGGATGAGGCCGCGGCCGCGCCCGGAGAGCGATCGCGCGATAATCCCGGACACGCTGCGCAGATCCGACGGCTCACCGCGGAAGATGTGATACGCGGGCGCGGCGGCGCCGTGTCGGACGAGGTATATGATCGCGCCCACCAGCACCACCGCCGCCGACAGCAGGACGCCGCCGCGCAGGATGGCGCCGATGAGCTGATCCAGCCGCCGATCGTCCCAGGCGCCTTTTCCGTGCCCCATCAGGTCCTCCCCCAGCGCGCATTATTCATGCGCGCACGCATCGCACGTACGATGCACGCTCTTCAAGCGTAGTATGAATAATCCAGGCCAGGTGCGTTGAAGGCAACCGATGACTTCGCAGATTGGAAATCTGCGCCACCGCAGCATCAGACTCTCCCCGTGACACCGTTGTAGATCATCTCGATCGCGACCACCACCAGAACCGCACTGAAGATGTTGCGCAGCAGCCGGGTCGACGAGCGCATCAGAAACCGCGCGCCCAGGAGCGACCCCGGCAGGACGCCGAGCACCACCGGCATCGCCAGGCCCGGATCAACGTAGCCGCGGTTGAGATAGACGCCGGCGCTGGCGGCCGCGGTGACGCCGATCATGAAGTTGCTGGTGGTGGTCGAGACCTTGAACGGGATGCGCATGAGGCGATCCATCGCCAGCACCTTGAGGGCGCCGGAGCCGATGCCGAGCAATCCTGATAGGCCGCCGGCGACAAACATGAGGCCGAACCCCGCGGGCACGCCGTGGACGTGATATGAACGCGCGCCGTCCCGCGTCGGGTAGGTCGAATCGAGGTTCAAGCGCGCCGCGAGGGCATCAGGCGCATCATCGTGCTCAGACAGGTCGGGCCCGCCCCGGTTGGACTGGTACACGGAGAAGAAGAGGAAGAGGCCGAAGACGATGGCGATGGCGGCGGCGGGCACTCGCGCAGCCAGGAAAGCTCCTACGAGAGCGCCGCAGGTGGTCGCGATCTCGAGGAACATGCCGATGCGGATGTTGGTGTAGCCCTCGCGGACATAGGCGGCCGCGGCGCCCGAGGAGGTAGCGATGACCGAGACCAGCGACGCGCCGATGGCGTAGCGAAGATCGGCGCCGAAGGCGAGCGTGAGCAACGGGACGATGACGACGCCACCGCCGAGGCCGGTCAGCGCGCCGAGGAATCCCGCCGCGAGCGAGCCAAGCCAGATCAGGATGGTGAACCAGAGGATGTCCACAGGACGGTCCGTAGCGCAGGAGTCGAGGTTGGACTACCACGCGGGCGGCGGGGGTTCCTGTCGGGCTTAACGTTCGAGAGGCGATTGCGCCGTCGGGGACGGTGCGCAGAGGACGGCATGACCCATTGCCGTGGCATGTGAGGCCTTCGAGGCAGGGCTTACCTTTGTGGCGCAGCGTGAGCACGATCGCAAGCTCGCGGGGACGGAACAAGATGCAAGAGCAGGGACACCGAGCACCGGCGCCGAAGAAAGTCGTTGGACCGACGACTTGACGAGTGGCGCTCGAACCGATAGCGTTTGTACGGGCGCGACTCACTCCCGATCCGACGGAGCGAAGAGCAGGTGAAGGCCAGAGTCAGGATACAGCGCGTAGCGCTGCTATGGGTTATTCCGTACCTGATACTCGGCATTCTGGGCGGGGGGCCGCATAACCACGGCCAGGCTCTGCGCGTGCTGTCCTATGGGCGCGCGGACGCCAACCACTCTGCCACGTGCGGCGCTGACGTTGCGAAGAAAAGCGCCTCGTGCACCGATTGCCCGGCATGCCAGTGGCTGCTGAGCTCCAGCCTGTGCAGCCTCAGTCACGGCAGCCCATCAACTCCGGCGCTGGTGTCATCCTTCGCCTCGCCATCTGTCCCGGTTGAGGCGGCATCCCTCCGGCTGAACCACCAAAGCCGAGCTCCTCCCTCCTCGTAGTCCCCCGCTCCAGCCTGACGGCGTTCTCCAATGGCGAATCCGCCGAGGATCGCTATTGTGGCGCGCCGACCACAGGCTAACGTCTTCCCATCCCCGACCCGAGGCGGCAATGCGTCTGCGTTGCCATGACGTCTTGTGCTACGGGTCGGGCGGCCAAGCATCATCAGGAGGAGGAGAATGAGATTCATAGCGCTTTTCTCACTGTGCTGTTTCGTGTGCGTCGGCGGTTCAACTGCATGGGCCCAGGAGCAGCCCGCGAAGACGGATCAGTCCACGATTACCATCCCGAAGTCGGAGTTCGAGGCAATCAAGGCGCGGCTGGAGGCGGTGGAGAGAGACCTCCAGGAACTGAAGGAGAAGGTTGCCGCCCCACAGGCGGTGCCGCCAGCTGAGATTCCGCCCGCGGCGCCCGCCGAACAACCGCCCGCAGCGGCTCCCGAAGTAGGGCCACCAGCGTTGCCTACGCCCTCTGGAGGAGCGGGAAGGGCCCTCATGCTTCCCGACATCAGCCTTATTGTGCAGGCGAAGGGGAAGCTGACCACGGACAAGCGGGATGATGCCCGCAACCGGGTGCGACTGACCGAGGCCGAGCTCGGCATCCAGGGGTACGTGTACCCGAATGTCAAGGCGGACGCGTTCATCGCCATGAGCCCGGCGGAGGACGAGGCCGCGCAGGTAGAGGAGGCCTATCTCACCTACCTGGGGGCGAGCAAAGGACTGAACCTCTACGTCGGCAAGAAGCATGTCGCATTCGGGCGGACGAACCTGGTGCACAACCACTCGTGGCTCTACGTGAACGCGCCGAAGGTGCTGCAAAACCTGGTGGCAGAGGAGAGCCTGGGCGGAGAAGGACTCGCGATCAGCTACCTGCTTCCGACGAAGAGCGACCTCTTCGCGCAACTGGATCTGGGGACTTGGACCGGTGAGGGGCCGGGCGAGGCAAGCAACCTCCCCAACATCGTTAAAGGTCCGGGCGCCAACTTCGCCGACCGCTTCAACACCGCTCGACTGTGGACGAGCTATCCGGTTACCGAGAACAGCGAGCTCGAGCTCGGTGGCTCGTATGCCGGAGGCGCGGCCGCGCCGCTGAACGGTGCCGGGGATGGACACGCGCGCCTGACCGGCGTGGATCTGACCTATCGCCGCTTCGGGGAGGGGACCAGTCGGCTGCTGCTGCGGACTGAGGCCGTCTGGCGCCATCAGTCGAGCGACGCCGGCGACCGCGGCGCGATGGGCTACTACCTATTCGGCAACTACCGCAAGACCAAGTATGCGAGCCTTGGTCTGCTCTACGACTGGTCACAGTTCCCGCAAGCGCCGGACCTGCACGAGACCGCGTTGTCGCTGATTTGGACGAAGCAGTTCTCGGAGCAGTACTACCTGCGGCTGCAGGGCACCCATGGCTCGCGTCCGGGCGACAGTTCGTATGAGGAGCTCTGGCTCCAGTGGGTCTGGGGGGTAGGGCCGCACACGCACAACCTCGAGTGAGCGCGCATCGCCAGAGACCTCACCGGAGGGGGGTGCTTCAGCGCGCCATGACACCCGAGGGGGCTCGTCACTCGAAATGTACGAACTTGGCTAGATGCGGATAAAGAAAGGTAAATACGATGAAGATACGATCCTTCTGTCTGATACTCAGCATTTCGGCGCTGGCAGTGGCCGTTTCGCTTAGCGCCGTCCCGGCGGCTGCGGCGATCAACATCGTCGCGGCCACGACCGATCTCGCCGATATTGCGAAGCAGGTCGGGGGTAACCGGGTGTCGGTATACGCGGTTGCGAGACCCACTCAGGATCTCCACATGATCGAGCCGCGGCCGAGCGACGTGTCGCGGATCGCGCGCTCCGATCTGGTGGTGCGCGTCGGTCTTGACCTCGACCTGTGGCTTGACGCCTTGCTCAACGCCGCGGGCAATGGAAGGGTGAACCGCGGGGGCCCGGGTTACGTGGACGCTTCGGTCGGGATTCAGAAACTGGAGGTGCCGCGGGAGCAGATTACCGGCGCGTCGGGGGACATTCACGTCTATGGCAACCCGCATTACTGGCTGGACCCGCTCAACGCGGAGATTATCAGCGCGAATATCCTGGCGGGGCTCAAGCGCGTTTCGCCAGCCAATGCGCAGTACTTCGAGGGGAATCGAAACGCGTTCCTCGCCGGTCTTCATTCTGCGCTGAGCCGCTGGCAGGACAAGCTGAGCCCGTATCAGGGCCGCAAGATCGTGATCTACCACGATGCCTGGCCGTATTTCGTGCGCCGCTTCGGCCTCAAGGTGCTGGGGTGCATCGAGCCCAAGCCCGGCATTCCGCCCACGGCCTCTCACGTCGCGGCGCTGATTGAGCGCATCAAAGCGGAAAAGCAGCCGGTCGTCATCGCCGACGCTCCGTTCTACCCGGACAAAGCGGCAAAGGCGATCGCGGCCAGAACCGGGAGCGAGTTCGTGATCATCCCCTCTTCAGTCGGCGGGGTGAAAGGCGCGGACAACTTCTTCTCGCTGTTCGACCACATCGTTGATGCCCTCGCCAGGGGCTTCTCTCATCGCTAGGAGCGCTATGATGACACACCTGATGATTCTGCCCCTGATGCTGGGCGTGATCCTCACGGGGATCTTGTCGTACCTGGGCATCCATATCGTGAAGCGCGAGGTCATCTTCGTGGACCTAGCGCTGGCGCAGATTGCGGCCCTGGGAGCGGCGGTTGGCGTTCTGCTCGGCCTGGGGCCTCACGGCATTCAGGCCTACGGTGCGTCCTTGCTCTTCGTGCTGGGGGGCGCCGTTATCTTCGCCGTCACCAAGATGCGGGAACACGACGTTCCGCGAGAGGCGGTGATCGGGATTGCATACGTGGCGGCCGCCGCGGCTTCAGTTCTCGTGTTCAGCTACGCGCCGGGGGCCGCCGAGAAGATTCAGGACATGCTGCTGGGAAACATCCTGTTTGCCTCGGCTCGCGACGTCGAGGTGGTGCTTGCCGTCTCCCTCGCCGTCGGCGCGTTCCACCTGGTGTTCCGCAGGAACTTTCTGCTCATCTCGCAGGACCCGGAGCAGGCCGCGGAGCACGGCATCTCCCTCGCCCTCTGGGACTTCCTGTTCTACGTCTCCCTCGGCCTGGTCGTCGTCGTCGCGGTTGGGGTAGCGGGCATCTTGCTCGTGTTCTCCTACCTGATCATTCCTGCGGTCTGCGCGATGCTGCTCCGGCGAAGCATGGGCGCGCGGACTGCCTTGGCCTGGGGCTTTGGAGCGCTCGCCACCTTCTTGGGGGTCTACCTGTCCGTGCTGTTCGATTTGCCGACAGGCGCCACCATGGTCTGCACTTTCGCCGGAGTGCTCATAGTGGTGGCAGCCGCTAGAGCCGTCGGGCGGTTCGGCCGGGCGTAAGGGAAAACGGAGAGTCTGGATTGGGGTGGCTGTGCCGCTGCACGGGGGCCGCTCGCCACGGCGAGGCCCTGCGGACGCCCACGGGGCGACCGGGCAAACCCTGGGCTCAAGTCATCAGGGGGTTCAGAGAGCGCCGCGTCCGCCGCGCCTGCCTCGATGCAGGCCCAGGCCACCCGTCTCTTCAGTCACCGGACGGCCGCCGTGGTACTTGCGTCCTTCCGCCGATGTCATCAGCGCCGCGCCGACGTACACAATGATGGCGGCGCCGACGATCATCAGGATGATCCAGGCGACCACCGAACGCGGCGGGTAACGCCGGGCTACCCGCACGAGCCAATCCCAGTGCAGCACGAGGTGGAGGATAATGAGCGCAACGAAGGCGAGGGCGAGGTACAGGTGAAGGCTTGACCAGGCCTGATGGTTCAAGCCCCACAGGGTCCTCCATCCCGCGCGCGGCCCCTGGGTGACGAAGAAGCCGAGCAGGATGCCGATGAAGGCAATCGGCAGAAGAACCAGCACAAGCAGCGTGTCAATGATGTAGCAGAGGGCGGTTCGATGCATGATGTTGTTCCTCTCAGGCAACGGATAGTAGACTGGGGAGGAGATCGGTCAAGGCAGGGCGGGGCGCAGGCCCAGTTCAGCGATCACATCGTCCAAGCGCTCTCTGTCGGTGTCTGCGACCTCGACGCCGGCGTCGCGCAGGACATACTCGGGACCGCGCCCATGCGTGGCCCCGCGCAGGACCAGGTAATCAATGCCCTGCTCCACCAGGAACTCCGAAACGCGGATTCCTTTGCCCTTCTCCAACTGAGTATAGGGATTCTCCACTATGGTTTGAGCCAGTATCCGCCGGTCGCTCGCCGAGACATCCACCAATGCGAAGAAGGGCGCCTCGCCGAAGTGGCGGGAGACCGAACCTTGCCGGTCGTCGAGCGGCACCGCGTAGCGCCAGGCATCCTTGCGCAGGGGCTCGCAGCGCAAGGCGACATGGTCAACGTTGTTGATCTGCTCGCGGATGCGGTGCTCAATTCGCGCGGCGATGCGCGCGGCCTTTTCCAGGTCTCGCACCCGCAGCACCAGGTCGGCCTCGATGAAGCGGAAGCGCCCGGAGTTACGCCCCACCAACTGGACAATCTCCTGGACGCTGTGTTCATCCGCGATAATCGCGCGCACCTGGTCCAGCGTCCGCCGGTCAACCGAAGCATCCAGGAGCACCCGCACCGCGTCCACCAGGGTCAACCATCCGACCCGAAGGATGAACACCAGCACCACCAGTGCGGCAATCCGGTCAAGCGGCAGGCCGAACCACGCGCCGACAAGACCCGCGAGCACCGCGGCGGAGGAGAGAACATCCACCGAGGAATGTTGGGCGTCGGCGATCAGGCTGGGGGAGTTGAAGGCGCGGCCGATGCGCATCTTGTATCGAGCCAGCGCCCACGTGACCAGGATCGCGACCGCGAGCCCGGCTGCGGAGACCGCGATGTGGGTCAGTCGGTCGGCGCGGAGGTAGATGGCGGTGCGGCCGATCTCGTATGCGGCGACGAATATCAACCCCGCCACAACCAGCGCCGCCAGATTTTCGACCTTGTACAGGCCGTACGGGAAGGCGGGGGACGTGCGGCGCGAAATCTTCAGCCCGGCAAGAACGGCGCCAGAGGCGAGAGCGTCGGCGCTCGAGTGGACGGCCTCGGCCAGCAGGCCCACACTGCCCGATAAGACAGCGAATACCGCTTTGAGAATCCCAAGGCCGGCAGTGACAAGCACGGATAGCAGTGCCGCTCGCTCCAGCCGGAGGGCGTCTGCTTCGTCGCGTGGCGGCTTCTCTCGAAGCTTATCTGAGCCTGTCATCTCGTTTCTGATCGCACCGCGCGCTGTCGGTTTCGCGAGGTGCCCTGATCAACGCCTCGGCAACTTGTCCGCAACTCTTGCGCCTGTATTCGTAGATCGGCATCTGGCTGCCTCCTCTCCGTCAACGCTGCCGGGTCATCGGCTCACATCCTCAGGGAGCTAGTCATGGTGCCGCTTGAGTCTTCCCAGAAGGCTGAAGCCATCCTCCGGGCCTGCGGCTTCGAACCTTGATGCGGATTGGTGGCCATGCGTCCGCGATCAGGCGCCTGCTGTCTCTGTGCTCACCGCTACTTTGATCTCGGGGATGCGGCAAAGCGTGTTGTGAACGGTGCACTGCTGAGCCACCTTCAGAATGCCTGCCTTTCTGGCTTCGGGGAAGTCTTTGGGCATCATGATGTCGACTCCGAGCACTGGCACGCAGTGGTTCTCCTTGTCGTGCACGTAATCCACCATCACCTGAAAACCTTCGCAGGGGATCTTGGCCTCCTTGCACCAACGCGCGATGTAGAAAGCGATACAGGTTCCCAGAGAGCCTGCCAGCAGGTCTACCGGCGTGGGGCCGCGGTCCTCTCCGCCCATCTCTTGTGGCACGTCTGCAATGACCTTGTGCCCCCGCACGTTCATGCTTGAACTCATGCCGCCTTCGTGTTTCACAATCAGAGTTGGCATTCTTCTCCTCCAGTCATGATCTTGGTGCTCCCGCCCATCTTCCCCAGCCATTGAGCGCCTCCAGGGTGACCTCACTTGGCAGCGGCCGAAGGCCGCGGTCGAGCCGGCAATTGGAACTCTTCCACCGTGTTTCCCGCGACATCGGTGGCGCGGAGTTTCGCCTGGTTCGGGCCAACGTCAACACGCATGAACGACTCCACGCTCGCGGTCTTCACGGTCTCCGGGTGAGGCGGAGCGTCAGTCGGCCGCGCCCCGCCGCCGGCGACTCCTCCCTCCACGAAGTGAACCCCACCTGCAACCGCGTGGTGGTAGTGATGATCGTGGCCGCCGAAGACCGCGGTGACGTGGTAATCCTGGAAGACGGTGCCGAACCGAGCGCGCAGCGCGTTGCTGCCTTCCACCCGCGACGCCTTGACGCTGTAGAGGGGGTAATGGAAGAACACGAAGATGTACTTGGCGTCCGGGCGCCCGGCGAGATCATCCTTGAGCCACTGCATCTGCTGCTGCCAGTACTGCTCCTGGCGCTCTCGGAAACGTATCTGGTCGGCTTGGATGACCGACTGGTTGTCATCCGGCGGGTAGAGCCCGGGGCTGTCGAAGACTACGAAATGCGCCGCCCCGCGGTCAAACGAGTAGTAGCGCTCATTACCGGGCAGCGCGAAGAACTGGAAGTAGAGCGAGGAGGCGCGGTCGTGATTGCCCAGCACCGCATACAAAGGCACGCTGCGCAAGAGGTCGCCTTCGACCCGGAAGAACTCCTCCCAGTCGCCGATGTCGCGGCCGTCGGAAACCAAATCGCCGACGTTGAACAGCATGTCGGGCTTCTCGGCCATGATGCGCTCGATAATCGGGCGGTGCGCCGGGTTGCCGCGGTTCTGGGTGTCGCTGATGACGGCAAAGCTGAAGGGATGCTCCCCCTCGGGAACGGTGGTAAAGGTGCAGCGAGCGGCATCGCCGATGTCTCCCGGCACCGCATAGGTATATGTCGTGCCCGGCTTGAGGTCGCGCAGCACCACCGAGTGCATCCGGTACTCGCGGAAGTTCGCGTCATCGTTCACCGGCGGGGCGACCGTAACGTCCCCGCTCAGCGTCGCCCAGCAGATGGTGGCATCGTTGGCCCCCACATTCTGCACGTAAGGGCCGATGGCGATGGACTGCTGGATTTGTGCCGCTGCCGGCGCCCCGAGGGCGACAGCCAGACAGGCGGCGACTGCCAATTGGAATATGCGCGTACGCATGATGGTCGTGTTAACTCTCATCTTTGGCTCCTCCGGATATAGCCTGAGTTGGATTCAGCGTTCACAACAGCGCTTCGGATCCGAGCAACCCTTCTGCTCACCGCAGCACGGAACCTCCTCGCCCCTGGGCGAGGAGCGGACTGGGGCGATAGTGGAGAGGTAGACCCGTTCCAGTTTGCCGTTGCCACAATGTTGGCAGCGCACGCTGGCAGCGTCGCTGCGTGAACGGATCAGGGCTTCGGTGATCTGCCCACAGCTCTGGCACCGATACTCATAGATCGGCATAGGAACGCCTCCCCCAGTCTAACGCTGGCGTGTCATCGGCTGCCCGCACCTGGGACACTTCACCTGGTAGCAGGGAGCGCCCACTTGGTGGGGTGTGGTTGCCCCGCAACTCGGGCAAACGCAGTTGCCTCCCGGCCCAAGCCCCAGGCCACCGATGCGGCCGCGCCCGGCTCCGCGGCCCAGGCCGCGACCGCCGCCGCGTCCCGTTCCGCGCCCGGTTCCAGGCCCCTGGCCCATCGGGCCGGTTCCGTCACCTCGTGGCATTTTCTTCCGCCTCCCTTCTCGTGTGAACACCTCTCCCTGGGCAATCAGTAACCGGTGCCTCCGGCTCCTGCCGTCCCTGCCGAATCCGGTAGTGGGCGATAGCCCGGTGAAGCGCCTCTGCTGCCGAGTTCGAACAATGGAGCTTCATCTCCGGTAACCCGCCCAGGAACTCCACGACTGCTTCGTCTGTAATCTCGCAAGCCTTTTCAAGCGTCTTTCCGGTTGCCATTTCCGCCACCGCCTCACAGGTGGCAATGGCAGCGGGGCAGCCGAAGATCTGGTAGCTGATCTCCGTCAAGCGGCCCTCGGTAACACGTATGTACATCACGAAGAAGTCCCCGCAGGTGATGTCGCCGACCAGCCCCACCCCATCGGGGTTCCCCATTTCCTCTGCATGAGCAGGATCGAGAAAGTACTGAAGCACTCTGTCAGAATAGGGCATGGATCTTCCCTCTCGGGCTCTTCCGCCAGGGCCGCCCCCTCATTGTTCGGCAGATGACGCCAGGCGCTCGGCGAGTTCCTCCACTTCCTTGCGGCCGGCGTCGAGCAACCCTTGCTCCTGCGGGGTCAGACGGCGAAGGACCTCCATGAGCTCCCCTGTGTGCTGACGCTCTTCGTCGGCGATCTCGAGCAGGACGGCCTTTGCCAGGGGGTCATCGCTCGCCTCGGCCTGAGCGGTGTACATGTGTA
>Ga0315282_10005866_pt1 | contig 20762 bp, 18 predicted proteins | sample YL17G07_20_MG_FD_203693 | JGI IMG/M metagenome (GOLD analysis project Ga0315282, IMG submission 203693) | Sediment microbial communities from Yellowstone Lake, YNP, Wyoming, USA - YL17G07_20 | ecosystem: Environmental > Aquatic > Freshwater > Lake > Sediment | place: USA: Wyoming | collected... | reverse complement strand
TGATGCGACCTGTCTTACGGAAGCAGGTTATGTCGGAGAGGATGTGGAGAATATCATCCTGAGTCTCCTTCAGGCGGCCGATTATGATATCGAGAGGTGTCAGAAAGGGATCGTCTATATTGATGAGATCGATAAGATCTCCAGAAAGTCAGACAGCCCGTCGATCACGCGTGATGTTTCAGGAGAAGGGGTCCAACAGGCCCTCCTTAAGATTATCGAAGGAACGGTTGCAAGCGTTCCTCCAAAGGGTGGCCGAAAACATCCCCAACAGGAATTTATTCAAATCGATACCACCAACATCCTCTTCCTCTGTGGAGGGGCTTTCGTCGGTTTAGAAAAGATCATAGAACAGCGGATCGGTGGAAAGACGATTGGATTTGGTGCAGACATCAAGGCCAAAGAGGAACGGAACACAGGGGAAGTGCTGAGAGAGGTTCAACCGGAGGATCTCTTGAGGTTTGGATTGATTCCAGAATTCATCGGGAGACTTCCGTTGATTGCCACACTGGATGAACTGAATACCGAAGCCCTTGTCGATATTTTAAGGAAACCGAAGAATGCTTTGGTGAAACAATACCAGAAACTCTTCGAGTTCGAGAATGTGAAACTTCGTTTCACGGAAGGGGCCTTGGTGGCCATCGCCAAAGAAGCCATCAAAAGGAAATCGGGGGCCAGGGGACTACGAGCGATCATGGAGAATACCATGCTCGATGTGATGTATGAAATCCCTTCTCAATCCAATATTCGTGAATGTATCATCAGTGAGGAAGTCGTCATCCATCATGAAAGTCCAATCCTCCTCTATGAGAAAGAAGCAGAGGTGGCTTAAAGGCCTCTTCACAACTTGACATCAGAAATACGATTCCATAAAATTAATTCTTAACTCAAGGGCGGGTAGCTCAGTTGGGAGAGCGCCGGCCTTACAAGCCGGAGGTCACAGGTTCAATCCCTGTTCCGCCTACCAATGACTCGGGAGGCGGGTTTCCGATAAGATATCAGTGGGGAGAGCGTCCCGACTTCAGGTCGGGAAGGTCATCCCGTCCAAATGACGGGATTCCGCCTACCATAAGCGTATTGCTAAAGGCAAAACGAGTCATGAGTACTGAGTTTGGAGTTCTGAGTTTGATTAAAGGCAAGTGGTTTAATAAATTTTTTACTCGCAACTCATCACTCGTAACTTTTAACTAAGAAATAGGGGGCGTAGTTCAATTGGTTAGAGCGTCCTGGGCTTGACTCGGGAAGATTGCAAGTTCGAGAAATATTTCTTTTAATTGATTTAGAGAAAAAGTTCTTTAAATAAAAGATCGGGGGCGTAGTTCAATTGGTTAGAGCGTCCCGGGCTTGACTCGGGAAGGTTGCAAGTTTGGATAGTATTTAATTCGTCTGATTTAGGATAAAAGGTTCTTTGATAAGAAATTAACTAAAGATCGGGGGCGTAGTTCAATTGGTTAGAGCGCCGGCCTGTCACGCCGGAGGTTGCGGGTTCGAGCCCCGTCGCTCCCGCCAGAAATTAAGAAACCTGCCTGATGAAGGCAGGTTTCTTTGTATGGAGCGATGAAATATTTTATCTATATTCTTCAAAGTGAAAAGGACGGTACTTACTACATTGGTCACACTTCTGACTTAGAGGCACGACTTCGGCGGCATAACCAGGGGAGAAGTGCCTATACAAGGAACAAAGCTCCATGGAAGTTGCTCTACAAAGAGGTTTTGAATTCAAAGGCAGAGGCGATGAATCGAGAGAGGGAGATTAAAGGTAAGAAAGGTCGAGAATATATCGACTATTTGGTTAGAGCGTCCCGGGCTTGACTCGGGAAGGTCACAGGTTCGAGCCCCGTCGCTCCCGCCAGAAATAATTAGAGGCTAGCCTTCTTGACTAGCCTCTTTTTTTATCCACATCTTTTCCACTCCTTATTCCACAATATTTGCTGATTTGTGAGGTTAAATCGGATTAAATGTCAGTATTAGTGGAAGACCAGACTTCTGTAGTATTTTTTTGGAAAATATTTTTCTTTCAACAGGTTACGTATCTCATTCCACATTCAATGTTGAATAATTGTGGAAATAAGTCCTCTTGTTCTTATCTGCAGCCCCTTCTATTGATCTGCCTAAGAAATGGGCAATTCTAAATCCACAAATGAATTAAGAATTTAAACGAAAGGAACGAATGAAAACGAACAAAGCGAATATGCTTGCAGGAATTAAATGGACCTCATCGAATGCAGTATCGTCCGACTACTCGCTTGATTTCGTTATCTTTATGATTGGCATGTTGATTTGGCATAGAAAATCATATAAATTAAGGTTAAATCTTTCTAACTGTAAGAGGAGGAGAACCGAATGGAGAAAAAAGAGAAGCCCTTGGAGAAGATGACCGCAAAAGAATTGAGGGAGATGGCCATGGGGTTGCCCGGAGTCCATGGAGTTCATGCGATGAAGAAGGAGGAGTTGATTGTCGCCATCCGGGCAGCTAAAGGGATTACTGAACCTGAGCCGAAGAAAGAAAAACATGCGGTGGCTAAGAAGGAGAAAGTCGTTCTCTCCATCGCGCAATTGAAACAGAAAGTGAAGGAGTTAAGAACAAAAAGAGAGGAACTCCTTCAACAAAGAAATTGGAAGATGTCAGAAATTCTCAGGAAACGCATCAGCCGTCTGAAGAAGAAGACTCGAAAGGCCGCCTAAAAAGATTGCTCGAGGTTGGAGGAGGGTCCCGCAAGGCGGGACTAGAGGAGCGGCCTACGGCCTCAAGGAGGAAGGAGCGGGGAGTAGCATCCCCTTGAGGACCGACCTTCGGTCTCGAGGGTAGAAGCAAAATCGTCTAATGCCTCAAGCGTAGCGATCCTCTGCTCTTTGTGGCGAAGCGATCCTCAAACGAAGTGCTCATAAATCATGCCCAAAGTCTCCGTCATTATCCCCACCTATAACCGCCTTCCTATGTTGAAAGAGGCGATCCATTCGGTTCTGAAGCAAGATTTTGAAGATTTTGAATTGATCGTCGTTGATGACGGATCCACAGACGGAACCAAAGAGGAGTTAAGAAAATTTGGCGGAAGAGTTAGACTTCTTCAACATCCTGAAAACCGAGGGGTGAGTGCGGCCAGAAATAAGGGTATTCTTCATGCCAAAGGCAAATATATCGCCTTTCTTGATTCTGATGACCAATGGGTGAAGGGGAAATTAAGAATTCAGGTGACCTTTTTGGATGACAATCCTCATTATCCTCTTTGCTATACGGATGAAATCTGGATTCGAAAAGGGAAGAGGGTTAATCCAATGGTCAAACACACCAAATATTCGGGTTGGATATTTGAAAAATGTCTCCCTCTATGTATCATCAGTCCCTCTTCTGCGATGATGAGAGAGACACTCTTTTCAAAAGTCGGGCTTTTCGATGAAGCCCTTCCGGTGTGTGAAGATTATGACTTCTGGCTGAGAATCTCCGCCCGTTTTCCCATCTTTTTCATAAATAGAAAACTGATTATCAAAAGGGGAGGACATTCCGATCAACTCTCAAATCGGTCGTGGGGAAATGACCGCTACCGGGTGATTGCCTTGGAGAAACTCCTTTCAGAGCCCTATATCACCCAGGAAGCGAGGGAAATGATTCTCAAAGAGATGAAGAAGAAGTGCCAGATCCTCTATAAAGGGTTTTTGAAAAGGGGGAGAGAGATAGAAGCGCGGCATTATGATGAGATCATGAAGCGCTATGGAATTGAGATATGAGCCGTTGGAGGTCGAAGGTTAGAGGTTGGAGATTAAGGATTTAAGAAGAATTTGCCTCAAACCTCATACCTCAAACCTTCAGCCTTCATCAGGGGTGGTTATTATGAAAACATTTCAAAAAATACCCATTTCACACATCGATCTTACGGACGTAACTTTTTCTGTAAATTTTGTGCCCGATCTTCGGAGGCTTCGATCATCGATTGAGGAGATTGGATTGATTCAACCGGTGCTTTTAAGAAAGAAGCAGGATGGGTATCAGATTATATGTGGGTTCAGAAGAATCTTCATCATAGAGGAGATAGGGGGTTCTGATATCCTATCGATGGTTCTGGATGAGAAAGAGAAGGATGATCTTCAATTATTTTTTATGTCCCTGCACGAAAACCTTACCACACGCGGTTTTAATACCGTTGAGAAGGCGGTGGCTCTGGATAAGTTGGTTCATCAGTTTCATATAGATCCTATCGTGGTCATTAAGAAACACCTTCCCCTGTTCGATCTGGAGGCGGATGAGAAGATCTTAAACACCTATCTGTCTCTCATTCCAATGGAGGAAGAGATTAAACGATATGTGTTGAAAGAAGCAGTCTCTCGTACCAACATCCGAAGAATTTCAGCCCTTGCACCCAGAGACCGAATGGCCCTCCTTTCATTGATCTCGCCCTTGAAGTTAGGAGAAAACCGTTTAAGGGAGATTCTCACTTTTCTTGAAGAAATTACAAAAAGGGACCGACTGACCATTCGAGAGATTCTGAAACGACCTGAGATTCAAGGCGTCCTCTCTCATCAGGAACTTACGCCCCCTCAGAGGGCAGATAGAATGAAAAAAGCCCTCCTGGGTCTTCGTTATCCCCGGATGCATAACATGGAAGCAAAATTTGAGAAAAAGAGGAAGGAATTGAGTCTACCCTCCAATGTGTCCCTTAATCATCCCCCCTTTTTTGAAGGAAAAGGGTTGAAAGTGGAATTTCAATTTGAAACGGTGGAAGAATACCGATCTATGCTTTCCGCTTTGAACGGACTTTCAGGGAATGAGGAATTCCGGGAGTTGATAAAGAGCGTTTCGTAGGAGATATGTAGGGTGCGTTCGCCGAACGCACCGTTTCAAGGTGTGATCGGGGATCACACCCTACAAAAATGGGAGCAATTCCGAAGCCCTTTCGTTAGTATGGTTTAGGCTGGAGCCATGTTTCCCTATCAGATTGAACGGGTTTATCTTGATGAAAAGGCTGAGAACGATTGGGTAACCCAAAATGTTCTAAAGAATCTTTCTGACCTCCCTGTTGAAAGAGTTACGGATAAGCGGTCTCTCATCAAACAGTTTCTTTCTCTTTCAGATCCTATTGGAACAGGCAAGAAAAACCTTCTCATCACCCCGTTTTATGGGAGGCGTTTAAAGCCTTGTCCAGGGACATCCAGTCACATCTGCTGCGGATACCACGTCGTCAATACCATCACCAACTGCCCGATGGATTGTTCTTATTGTGTGCTTCAGGGGTATCTCAATAATCCCTTTCTCACGCTTTATTCCAACTGGGAAGATCTTTTTCAGGAGATCGAAGCTTTTCTCTCGAGCCATCCTCAATCCTTTCTCCGGTTAGGGACCGGCGAGCTTTCCGACAGCCTGGCCTTGGATACGGTCTTTCCCATCTCCCCAGTTCTTATCGCTTTCTTTGCCCAGAGGAATCATGCGTTCTTAGAATTGAAGACGAAATCAGCCGAAGTGGACCATCTTCTCCATCTCGACCATCGGAAGAGAACGATCATTTCCTGGTCTCTCAATCCACCCCAAATGATTGAGGCGGAGGAGACAGGAACTGCATCCTTAGAAAAGAGGATTGGGGCAGCTCAGAAATGCCAGAAAAAAGGTTATCCCTTAGGTTTCCATTTTGACCCCATCATCTTTCATCAGGGATGGGAGAGGGGGTATCAGGAGACAATCGTTTCCCTTTTAAAAAAAATCGATTCAAAAGGGATCGTTTGGATAAGCCTGGGCGGATTTCGTTATCCGCCCCAGCTAAAAGCCATAGCCTTAGAACGTTTCCCAAATACAAAGATCTTTTTAGGTGAACTATTTCCAGGAAGGGACGGGAAGTTCCGCTATCTTAAAGAGATCCGGGTAGAGATGTACCAGAAGCTGGTAGAATGGCTTAGGGATGTGGACCCAAGCCTTTTCATCTACCTCTGTATGGAAAGCAAGGAGGTATGGGAGAGAGTGTTCGGGTGGGCACCATCAAACAATCACCATTTGAACCAGTTGTTTGAGGAGAGGTTGAAGGGGTTTTTGAACGAATGAGAGAAAGAAAAAGAAATCGATTGAAGGATTATAGTTACTCTCAGGAGGGATACTATTTTGTAACCATTTGTACCAAGGATAGAGAAGAGTGGTTTGGGAATATTGAACAAGAAAGTGTCAATTTGAGCAGGTATGGAAAAATTGCCCCACGATTTCTGGGTGGGGATTCCGACACATTTTGAGAATGTCGCAATTGACGAGTTATCAGTGATGCCAAATCACATGCATGGCATTTTGATTATTGAGGGAGACATGGTAGGGAACGCATATATGCGTTCCCTACAGAATAGAACAAATATGTTGCTGTCCAAGATAATCCAGCAATATAAGGCATCTGTGACGCGAAAGATTAATTCGTTGGAGGGTGGGCTTCATTTTGGGTGGCAAAAATCGTTCTACGATCATGTCATACGAAATGATAGGTCCCTAGACAACCTGAGACAATACATCATAAATAATTCTCTGAAATGGGAATTAGATATAGAGAATAGGAAGGGTAATTCACCACACAAGAATTGCGTGGATTATTACCGAGAGATAATAGGAAAGGAGATAGGGAACGCATATATGCGTTCCCTACATAGGTAAACACGGGAGGTGAGTCCATGAAACTGAAAGGAAAGGTGGTTCTGGCCACCGGCTCGACCAGGGGGAACAACGATCGTTGCTGATGGAGGAATGACGGGCTATCACCCCATTGGATTTATCGATCTGATTGCCGAGGTGATGAAGAAAAAAGCCTCCTAATCCCCCCACCCCCCTTTAACAAAGGGGGGCAGGAGGGGATTCTTGGGTGTTGACAATCATTTTGGAGTTTGCGAATATAAGGCATCTTTTTAAGGGGGAAATAGGTTAATCAATCATAGAAAGGAGGGATTTAGGGGAGAAGTTTAGAAGCATTGGAAAAGTCAAACTAATTTTAGGAGGTGAAATAAAATGAAGCGAATAGTTAACATGAGCAGTCTAACATTAATCACAGCATTTTTAGCCACTCTGTTTATTCTGCTTCCTTTTGAAGCAAGTGCCCAGAAACCTATTAAGGTAGGAGTCATTGACACCTATACGGGCCCAGCGGCAGTATTTGCCAACGATGCTCTAAACGGTTTTAAACTTGCCTTAGATGAAATCAACAAGAAAGGCGTCCTGGGGTCGAAGATTGAATTTGTTACTCGTGATGATAAGTGGGAAGTGGGTCTTGGTTTGACCATGGCCAAGGAACTGGTCATGAGAGAAAATGTGGATGTCATTGTTGGCACCATCAACAGCTCTGTAACCATGGCTATTTCCGATTATATGAAAGAAGAGAAGGTGCCGTTTATCGTTTGGATTTCGAAGAGTGAACATATTACAGGATCAAAAGGACACCGATATGTCTTCTCTACAGGTGAAAATTCGGCTATGGGTGGTAAAGCTGGGGGCTCTGCTTTGGCCAAAAAGCCGTTCATCAAATATTGGATTGCCGGAGATGATTATGAATATGGCCATGCCATCGCAGATGGTATTTGGCGGAATCTGAAGGCTCAAAAACCAAGTGTTGAGAAGATTGGTGAAACGTGGTGGAAAACAGGGGAGCCTGACCTCATACCCTATTTCACCTCGGTGATGGCAGCTAAACCGGATGCTTTTATTGTTTGCGGTGGGGGGCAAACGATGACCAATTCCCTGAAGGCATGCAAGACCACCGGGATCCTCGAGAAGATACCAGTTTTCATGCACACCGCCACAGACCATGCTGTTCTCAAACCACTCGGTCTTGATGCCCCTGAAGGCGTGATGGGCACGATGGACTATCATTTCTATTATCCTGATACCCCAGCCAACAAAGCCTTTGTTAAAGCCTTCCAGGATGCTTATGGAGGCCCACCTGGGTTTCCTGCTTTTCATGCTTATATCACTGCCCATTTCATCGCTGAAGCCTTCAAAAAGGCAGGTGCAATAGACAAAGAGAAATTTATAAATGCACTCGAGGGGATGAAGATAAAGAGTCCTGGAGGCACCATAGAAATGCGAGCCTGTGACCATCAAGCTGTTTTGCCCATGTACCTGGGTGTCACCAAGAAAGTGCCTCAATATAACCACCTTATTTCAAGTAACATCGTGACCCTATCTGGTAAGGACGTTATGCCCAGTTGCGAAGAAATCAAGAAGGCACGAGGAAAATAGTAATTTTCAAGGATGGCGGAGGCTGGATTTCTGGCCTCCGCTCCAGATCGAGAAGGGAAGTTATCTCTGTGGATTTGTCAGCATTCAGCAGTCAATTCTTAGTGGGCCTCAGCCGGGCGATGATCTTGTTCGTCGTTTGTGCTGGATTAAGCTTTGTTCTGGGGGTTCTCCGGGTTCCAAATATTGCCCATGGCTCCTTATACATGATCGGAGCTTTTGCAACCTTTACCGTTTCAAGATTAATTGGTGGATCTGCAGGTTTCTGGATTGCTTTAGTTTTGGCTCCCTTATTAGTAGCCCTGGTAAGCTTAATCGCGGAACGAGCACTGTTCTGTCATCTCTATCAAAGGGAACACCTGATGCTTCTTTTGTTTACCTTTGCTCTTTCGCTCATCCTTGGTGATCTGGTCAAGATTGTTTGGGGCGCAGAATATCGATCGGTTTCACCTCCAGCCTTACTCAAAGGCTCCGTCTCAATATTTGGGGCATCGTTGCCCCGCTACAATCTGTTTCTCATCATCATTGGTCCCCTGGTGGCCATTGCTATTTGGCTCTTCACTAATAAAACCAAGATAGGCAAGATCTCCCGTGCAGCAGCTGTGGATCGGGAGATGGTAGGGGTACTGGGTATCAATGTCAGCTGGGTATTTGCAATCGCTTTCGTCATTGGGTGTTACCTTGCCGGAGTGGGAGGAGCTTTGGTTGCCCCCACGGCGAGTATCACCTTAGGAATGGGCCATTCCCTTATCATTGAAGCTTTCCTGATTGTAACGATTGGTGGATTGGGTAACATGTGGGGTGCTCTGGTTGGATCTCTCATCTTCGGTGTGACCCAATCCCTAGGTGTATTAATTTGGCCTCAATTTGCTATTGTTTTTCCCTATGTCGCTGTTGTTATTGTTTTACTGCTGCGGCCTCAAGGATTGCTGAAAGCGGTCTGGTGAACCCCGTTAGAAGGAGTAGGACTCTTACATACAATTAGTAATTTACATTGTTTTTTATGACCCTCGCTTCAAGGGAAGGGGGCTTCTAACGGGGTAAAGAGGAAAGAAAATTGTTTAAAGAAGTGATTCGTTCCAAATGGGTTGGACCTTCAATCATTCTTTTTCTTGTTCTGCTTATTTTACCGTCCTTCATTCCTAGATTTTATACCTATATCCTCGCTCTCATCTTTGTGACCTCCCTGCTGGCTATGAGCCTCAACTTGGTTGTAGGCCATGGCGGTATGTTTCAGTTCCATCACGGTGTCTTTTATGGGGTAGGGGCTTACACGATCGCCTTAATGCTCAAAAAAACTTCACTGCCCATGTGGGCTGGTTTTTTTGCCGGGCCCATCGTTGCAGCCATCATTGGCCTCATCATTGGCTGGTTATGTGTCAGGCTGACTCGACTCTACTTCGGGATGCTGCAGATTTCTCTAGGTTCCCTGATTTGGGTAATTGTTTTTAGGTGGTATAGTTTTACCGGGGGTGATGATGGCATCCCTGGCATACCCATGCCTTCCTTGCTTTCTTCTTTGAGAAATTCTTATTACTTTATCCTAATCATCCTTGCTATTTGTCTAATTCTTATGTACATGATTTTAAAATCTCCCTTTGGAAGTACCCTTCAAGCGATCCGGGATAATCCACAGCGTTGCGAAGCGATTGGCATCAACGTCAGACGTCATCAGCTCATTGCCATTGTTATTGCCACCTTTTTCGCTGGAGTCGCTGGTGTTCTTTTTGTGGCATTGGAACGGTCTGTGTTTGCGGACCTGCTGTTTTGGACTTTTTCTCTTGAGATCTTCATCATGTGCCTTTTAGGGGGATGGTTTACTTTTGCCGGCCCCATCTTAGGAGCGGCCATCATTGTGGCCTTAAGAACTTTTGTTGGCATTTTTACCGAATACTGGACTTTGATTTTAGGGATCGTGCTGACCCTGATAATTTTCTTTCTACCAGAGGGTGTAATGGGCTTTTTCCAGAAATTATTTAAGGACGGGACGAAAGACGTGGCTGAAAGGAAGGGGTAAACCCCGTTAGAAAGTCTTCAACTTTCTAACGGGAAGGCTCACACGGGGTATTCAACACCGTGTTCGCTGAAAAAGGAACAACCATCATCCCCGCTGCTCGCCCCGTTAGAAGTAGGTTACCAGAGGGAGCTCCTGGTTAACAAAGAAAAATTTCTAACGGGGCGAGCAGCGGGGCTTTCTAACGGGGTAAAGGATAGATGCTGCAGGTGGAGGCCGTCAATAAATCATTTGAGGACTTCATGGCCGTAAGTGGAGCGAATCTCACCGTGGGGAAGGGAGAGATTGTGGCGGTGATCGGACCCAACGGCGCTGGTAAGACTACTTTGTTTAACCTCATCACTGGCACGCTGAAGCGGGATAGAGGGAAAATTATTTTTAAAGGTGAAGATATTAGCGAGTTACCTCCGTATGAGATCTGCAAGAAAGGAATTTCCCGATCCTACCAAATTGTGAATATCTTTCCTCGGCTAACTGTCTTCCGGAACGTTCAGGTAGCGGTGCTGTCCCAGCAAAGAAAAAGTCGTCAGCTCTTCCACCCAGCCAAGAACATGGTTGTAAGGGAGACGAACAGCATTCTGGAGAGTGTAGGGTTCTTAGATAAGGCTCACGGTATTGCTGGGTCATTATCCCATGGTGATCAGAAAATACTTGAGATCGCCATCGCTTTGGGGAATGAACCAGAGCTCCTGATCCTGGATGAGCCGACTGCTGGGATGTCTCCTGAGGAGACATCGGCAACGATGGAGCTCATCAAGCGGTTGGCACAGATGCGGGGCTTGACAATTCTGTTCTGTGAGCACGACATGGATATCGTTTTCTCCATTGCCGAAAGTATCATGGTGATGCATCAAGGGCGAACCCTCATTCAGGGAAGACCAGAAGAAGTGAGAAAAAATTCGTTCGTCCAGGAAGCCTATTTGGGGATTGAATGATGCTTGAAGTTCAGGGAATTCACACTTTCTACGGTTTGAGCCATATTCTTTTCGGTGTCTCTTTGAGGGTTGATCCAGGTGAGGTGGTATGTCTTTTGGGAAGAAATGGAGCAGGGAAAACAACCACCATGAAGAGCATCATTGGCATCATACCCCCAAAGGAAGGGAGCATCAAGTTTAAGGGGGAGGAAATTGTCGGCATAGAGCCCTATTTGCTCACACGAAAGGGTATAGGCTATATCCCTGATGATAGAAGAATCTTTGCAGACCTTACGGTGGGGGAAAACCTGGAGATCGGTGAGAGAAAAGCTAAGGGAGGGGAAGGATGGAGCAGGGAAAGAGTTTACGGGATGTTCCCTGCCCTGAAAAACATAGAGTCTCGCAGAGGGGGTTGCCTGAGCGGAGGTGAGCAGAAGATGTTGGCCATTGCCCGGGCATTGATGGGAAATCCGGAGTTTATTCTCCTTGATGAGCCTTTTGAAGGGTTGGCACCCCTCCTGGTATATGCTCTCGAAGGTCAGATAAGAAAGTTAAGGGAGGCTGGGTTGACCGTCCTGATTGCTGAACAGAATGTGAGATCAACCTTCAGACTGAGTGACCGTGGCTATATCATCGATAATGGGCAAATCCGTTATCATGGAAGCATTGGGGAACTGAGAGACAGCGAAGAAGTGAGGAAAAAGTATTTGCTGGTGTAGTCAATCACAATGGAAATGAATAAGCTCTTACTCTCACCTTCTCTCCAGGACCTTCTCACAAACCAACACATCCGCCAGAGCTACCTAGGCCTCTAAATTAAAATGCGGAATGCGGATTGCGGATTGCGGAATAAAGCTTTTTCCTGTTATTGATACGTACATATTCCGAAATCCGCATTAAGTAGTTGGGCGAAACGATGAAAGTGAAGGTACCACAACTCCTCTGGTATGAAAATACCGAGATGGAACTCCGATTTCCACAAACCTGGTCCATCTTCTTCTGTCCAATGAAGGGAGGAACAAGAAAAAAACTTTCTCACAAAGAGATGGAAAAGGCATTCCTCCATCCCATCGGTACGAAGCCGATTGCAGAGCTAGCCAAAGGGAAGAAGGAAGTTGCCATCCTCTTTGATGATATGGCCAGACCGACCCCGGTTTATGAAATTGTTCCCCATATGCTTCTGGAGTTAGAAAAGGCAGGAATTAAAGACGAACAGATCCGCTTCATCGCTGCCCTCGGAGCTCATGGAGCACAGACAGCCATCGATTTTAAAAAGAAACTGGGCCAGGAGGTTCTTGACCGGTTCCCCGTTTATAATCATCACCCTTTTGATCAGTGCAAATACCTGGGGAAAACGAGCCGTGGAACACCGGTTTCGATCAACCAGGAAGTAATGGCCTGTGATCTGAAAGTCGGTATCGGGTCCATTGTCCCTCATTCCTTTTCTGGATTCGGAGGAGGGGGAAAGATTATTCTGCCCGGAGTGTCCCACATAGACTCCATTGCCTATAACCATGGAAAGCTCGTACAGGATCATCCCGGGAGCGTCGGGGTGGGAAAGATCGAGGGAAATGTTCCCCGTCTCGACATTGAAGAGGCGACAAGAATGGCTGGCCTCGATGTGAAGATCGACGCGATCCTTAACCTTCGGGCCGAGATCACCAGCCTTTTTGTTGGAGATCCTATCCTGGAACATCAGGAGGGGACGAAGTTGGCCAAAGAGGTTTATGTGACCACTCCGGCAAAGAATATGGATATTGTGGTGGTCAATGCTTTTTCAAAACCGAATGAGTGTGCGATTGCTCCCTTCATTGGGATTCCCTCTTTAAAGGAAGAAGGAGGAGACCTGGTGATCGTTTCTAACGAACCTGCTGGACAGGTGGTTCATTATCTCTTTGGAGAATTTGGAAGATGCGGGGAGGGAAGGCTCCAGCTTCCCCAACCCTTGCCAACAAAGGTGAAACGGTTTATCGTTCTTTCACCTTTTAAAGATCATGTTGGAGCCTGCTTCTTCGGGAAAGTCCCTTCGATCTTGTGGGTGAAAACGTGGGAGGAAGTATTAAATTTGTTGAAGGCAGAGTGGGGAAATAAAGCCAACGTGGCTGTCTATCCGGATGGCACGATACAGTATTTTGCATAAAATAATCCCCCCTCTCCCCCCTTTATTAAAGGGGGGTTGGGGGGATTACGGAACGACGGAGATATCATGGCGACCATATTCAGAAACGGAAACGTAATCATAGGAAACGGAGAGATAGTTGAAAAGGGAGCAGTTGCTATTCATGACAACATCATCAGCTTTGTGGGAGCAACGAAAAAAATTAGACCTTCGACGAAAGATAAGGTTTTTGACATCTCAGGGAAAAGCATTCTTCCTGGTTTGATCGATGCCCATGTTCATCTCTGCCTCGATGGAAGCCCGGATCCGATGACCTCCCTCTTAAAAGATTCGACCCCTCAACTGACTTTAAAGGCTGCCCATCATGCGCGACAGACATTGGACGCTGGAGTAACAACCATTAGGGATATGGGAGGGAAAGACTACGTGGACCTTGCCATTCGGGATGGAATTGAATCAGGACTCCTTCAAGGGCCGAGGATGATCTGTAGTGGCAGAGTGGTCTGTATGACAGGAGGCCACGGATGGCAATTTGGCCGGGAAGCCGATGGAACCGATGAGATTCGTGAGGCCGTCCGGGAACAATTGAAGATGGGTGTGAACTTTGTTAAGTTGATCGCTACCGGAGGGGTGATGACAAAGGGTGTGGACCCCGGTGCAACCCAATTTACTTTAGAGGAATTATTGGCAGGAGTGGAGGAAGCGAAAAAGGCGGGGAGGCGGACGGCCACCCATGCGCAGGGTACTGAAGGAATTAAGAATTCTCTTTGGGCAGGGGTCAATTCGATTGAACATGGATTTTTCTTGGATGATGAAGCGATTGAATTGATGCTGGAGATGAACGCCTATCTCGTACCCACGCTCAATGCTCCCTATCAAATTATTAGAGGCGGAATAAGGGGAGGCGTTCCCCGCTATGCTGTTGAGAAATCGAAGGCGGTCATGAAAAGCCATTTCCAGAGCGTTCGGAGAGCATATAAGGCAAAGATTCCTATTGCCATGGGGACGGATGCAGGGACTCCTTTTAATTGCCACGGTGAGAATTTAAAAGAGGTGGAGTTACTCGTTAAAGCAGGAATGACCCCGATGGAGGCTATGACAGCAACTACCAAAATCGCCTCGGAAGTTCTGGGCCTGGAGAGGAAAATTGGGACCCTTGAAAAGGGAAAGTTGGCAGACCTGATTGTTGTGGATGGAAATCCTCTCAAAGACATCCAGCTTCTCCAAAAGAAGGATAAGATTCTGGCAATTATGAAGGAAGGTTCTTTCTATAAAAACCAATTTTAACTTGTCAAATCCCCCCCAGCCCCCCCTTTTCTAAAGGGGGGAGAGGGGGGATTAACAAAAAGGAGGTGATGAAAATCTTACCGACTTTTTGAGTCATTCCTGCGGAAGCAGGAATCCATTTATTTTATTATAACTTTTCCTGGATTCCCGTTTTCACGGGAATGACAAGCTTGAGTCCGAAGGAGATGATGGTGTTGAGAACTTCTTAATTCCACATTAGACAAGGAGGGATGAAGGATGAAATCTAAAAGTATGATTAGCGTATTTTATATCTCGATGTTCGTCATCATTGGCATGCTTGGGTTCATGCCCCTTCAGTCATGGGCCCAAATCAAGGAGCTAAGGGTCGGCATTGGAATTGATGCCGACACGTTAAACCCGCAGGAACATAGCACCACTTTGTGCCAGAACTTGTCTGACCTGATCCAAGATAACTATTTCTTCCAGACCCCGGACAATAAGTTGGAGCCACGCCTGGCAACCAAGTACGAGGTGTCGAAGGACGGGTTGACCTACACCATCTCTCTGAAAAAGGGTGTCAAGTTTAGTGATGGGACTCCCTTTGATGCCAAGGTTGCCAAGCTCACCTTTGATCGAGCCCTTGATCCAAAGATGAAAGTTCCCTTGCGTTTCGCCATTGCCATGATTAAGGAGGTAAAAATCGTAGACGACTATACCATTCGGATCGAGCTCAAGTACCCCTTTGCTCCCTTCGCCCCGACGCTCTCGATGACGCTCACAAGCCCTATTTCTCCAGCGGCGATCGAGAAATATGGTGAAAACGTTCGCGAGACCCCAGTCGGTGCCGGTCCCTATATTCTCAAGGAGTGGGTCAAGGGCGATCGAATCGTTATGGTCCGAAATGAGAATTACTATGGTAAAAAACCAACCGTGGAAAAGCTGACTTTCAAAATCATCCCTGAAGATGCTACCCGTGAAGCTATGCTCAGGAGCGGCCAGATAGATGTCTGTTACAAACCATTGCCTTCAAATGTCGCATCCCTGAAAGCCGATCCAAATATCACAGTCGATATGCCGCTGGATACGAGGACGATTTTTATGGGATTGAATTACCAGAAGGGTGTGACCAAGAATAAACTGGTGCGCCAGGCTTTCAACTATGCCGTGGACAAGAAGGCTATCTGCAGTAAGATTCTCTTCGATACGGCTGTTCCCATGGAGGGTCCTGTATCCCCGATCCTTTTCGGCTATCACAAAATGGCGAACCAGTATGACTATAATCCTGAAAAAGCAAAGGAACTCTTAAGGAAGGCAAATTTCGATTTCAATCAGACTGTGAACATGCGCACCCCTCAAGGCCGTTACCTTTTTGACAAACAGGTCTCTGAAGCGGTCCAGGCCTATCTTCAGGCCATCGGAGTAAAGACTGAGCTTAGAACTTACGATTGGCCCACCTATGTTGCCGGTCTGCTCAAGCCCATTCAGGAGACTGAGCTTGAAGTGTTCCTGCTGGGCTGGGGGCCTAATGTGCTCGATGCTGATAATGGTCTTTACGGCCAGTTTCACTCCAGTGTTAGTCCGCCTAAGGGTTTAGGCGCAGCTCATTACAGCAATCCGGAGTTCGACAAGGTGGTCGAGGCTTCCCGGGAGGAACAGAATCCGAAAAAGCGGTTGGAACTTTTGAAGAAAGCCTCTGAGATAGTATGGGATGACGCCCCATGGATATGGTTGCATGTCGAGAAATTCGTCATCGCATACTCAAAAAAGATTAAAGGCATGGTTGTAACCAGCACAGAGAAATTCTACCCGAACTATATTAGGATGGAAAAATAAAATGGTAAAGGTTAGGGTGAGGATGCAATCCAAATGGGCCTCCTTACCCTAACCTAAAGACCATTTCTATGGTCTACGACGAATTGAATAACCTATGTTGCAGTATGTCTTAAAGCGCCTGCTTTCAGCCATTCCTGTTCTATTTGGGATATCCCTTCTCCTATTCTTCATGCTCCGGATGCTCCCCGGTGACCCAGCCCAGGTGCTGGCTGGGCAGATGGCCAGCTCGGAAGATATAAAGCTCATCCGTCACCAACTCGGCCTTGACCAACCAATCTTCGTTCAGTACGGGATCTTTCTTAGCCGTTTGGCGAAGTTTGACTTGGGCCGGTCCGCACGGACCCAAAGTCCTGTCATTAAGGAGGTCTGGGCCCGACTTCCGAATACCATGCTGCTTGCTGTTGCTGCTATTACGCTTGCCTGCCTCTTCGGTATTCCGGCTGGGATCATTTCGGCCACACGGCCCTACACCTGGATCGACTACTTGTTTACTTCGATGGCCCTTTTCGGCATCTCCATGCCGGTCTTCTGGCTTGGACTGATGCTGGTCGTTATATTTTCAGTCGTTCTTCACTGGCTTCCAGCCGGAGGCACTGGCAGCTGGAAGCACATCATCCTTCCTTCTTTCACCTTGGCTGCCTTTGTTGTTGCATTCATCACACGTATGACCCGCGCCAGTATGATGGAAGCCCTTTCCCAGGACTACACCACCACTGCTCGCTCCAAGGGACTCAAGGAACGGGTGGTCATCGTGAAGCACGCGCTGAAAAATGCCCTCATTCCAATTATCACTGTTGTTGGCCTTCAGTTTGGCCTGCTTCTTGGTGGAGCAGTTTTAACCGAGACGGTCTTCGCCTGGCCCGGTGTGGGACGACTCATCGTTGACTCCATCCTTGCTCGTGACTACCCGGTCATCCAGGGAACGATTCTCATCTTTGGACTCCTTTACATCCTGGTCAACCTGGTTGTCGATATGATCTACGCCTTTATCGATCCGAGGATACGATATGACTGAGACAATCCAGCCTCAGGCTCGGAAGACCCAACGTTCGGCTGATAGCCGGCTTAAGCGCAACTGGGCAAAGCTCAGACGTAACAAGGCAGCTCTTTTTGGCGGCAGTTTGATCCTGATTTACCTGATCACCGCACTGCTGGCTCCAGTGATCTTTCCGAGCAGTCCATCGGCTCCGAACCTCTCCAGAGCGCTTGAGCGACCTTCTATTGGAAACCCGTTGGGAATGGATGAACTTGGCCGTTCCATCTTGGGCCGGGTGATCTACGGCTCAAGGATCTCGCTGCTGATCGCTATCGGGGTCGTCTTTGTCGGACTGCTTGTCGGTGTACCGTTAGGGCTTGTTTCTGGTTACTATGGCGGCAAAGTCGATTTCAGTATCCAGCGAGTCACGGACACGTTGCTCGCATTCCCCGGATTTCTCCTGGCTTTGGCCCTGGTAGCCGTCTTGGGGGTAGGGCTTAAGAATACGATCATCTCGGTTGGCATTAGCATGGTGCCCATTTACATTCGCCTGGTGCGGGGCTGCGCCCTGTCGGTAAGGGAGCAGACCTATGTCGAGGCGGCTCGGGCAGTGGGTACTCGAGATAGGACCATCCTGCTTAGGCATATCCTGCCAAATGTCATGGTCCCCATTACCATTCAGACAAGTCTGGGCATGGGCATGGGCATCCTCTCTGCTGCCGGTCTGGGCTTTCTTGGCTTAGGTGTCCAACCACCTACACCAGAGTGGGGTGCCATGCTTGGCTCCGGCCGCGCATACCTCTTTCATGCTCCCCACGTGGCTACATTTCCGGGAATTGCCATATTCCTGGCTGTCCTTGGCTTCAACCTTGCGGGTGACGGCCTGCGCGATGTGCTCGATCCGAGGTTCAGGTTATGAAGCAGGAATCTCTCCTCTCCATCAAGAATCTGCGCACCCGCTTCCATATTTACGAAGGAATGGTGACGGCTGTGGATGGGGTCAACTTAGATGTGCACCGAGGGGAGACTCTGGGGGTTGTTGGGGAAAGCGGTTGCGGAAAGAGCGTGACGGCCCTGTCCATCCTCAGATTGCTTGCCTCTCCGCCGGCAGAGATTCAAGGGGAGATCTTGTTCGGGGGCTCGAACCTCCTGGAGCTTAACTTGGATGAGATACGCAGAATCAGGGGCAACGCTATCTCCATGATCTTTCAAGAGCCAATGACTTCTCTCAACCCGGTCCTGACCATCGGGGAGCAGATCTCAGAGGCCATCAGACTTCATCAAGGTGTGGCACGTCAGGAAGCCTGGAGCAAGGCCGTGGAGATGCTTCAAATGGTCCAGATCCCTTCTCCCAAGATGAGGGCTCATGAATATCCTCATCAGTTGAGCGGTGGAATGCGACAGCGGGCAATGATCGCCATGGCCTTATCCTGCCGCCCTCGACTGCTCCTGGCAGATGAGCCCACCACTGCGCTGGATGTGACCATCCAGGCTCAGATCGTCGACCTGATGGAACGCCTCAAGGAGGAATTTAGGACATCCATTGTGTTGATCACTCACAACTTGGGTCTCATTGCAGAAATGGCCAAACGAGTCTTGGTGATGTATATGGGCAAAGTGGTGGAGGAGGCTTCGGTGGAAGATCTTTTTCAGGAACCCCTTCATCCCTACACGCAGGGTCTTCTGGAGTCCATCCCCTGGATTGGCAAGAAACTGAAGACCGGTCGAAAACAACTTCAAGAGATTCCAGGGATTGTACCGAGCCTCTTGGAGATGCCTGAGGGATGCAGATTTCATCCGCGGTGTTCACGCGTCATGAATATCTGCAGTAAAGAAGAGCCTCCTCTGGTTCAGAAGGATGGCCGCCGGGTCCTGTGCTGGCTATGGGCATGATGGAAATGCATCAACCATTATATTTCTGTAGGGGCGGCCCTCCCTGCCTACCGGCAGGCAGGTGCGGCCGCCCAGTTTTGGGGGCCTCGGATTCCCTACGTTTAATTTGGGATAGTCTATTTTCCGAGTAAAAAAAATGAACCAAGTTCCTCTTCTCCAGGTTCGTAACCTCAAGAAATACTTTCCTCTCCGCAAAGGGATCCTTTCGAGGACCGTGGGATGGGTTCAGGCGGTCGATGGCGTGAGCTTTACTTTGAAGCATGGAGAGACCTTAGGACTGGTCGGCGAGAGCGGATGCGGTAAGACCACAATAGGGCGCTGTCTCCTGCGATTGATTGAGCCTACCGAAGGGGAAATCGAATTTGAGGGCAAAGACCTTCTGAAAATGGATCGGGAAGAGCTCCGGAAGGCTCGGGCTCGACTTCAGATTATTTTCCAAGATCCCTACTCATCGTTGAACCCCCGAATGACTTTAGAGGAGATTGTTGCCGAACCTTTCAGGAATCATACTCAAGCCTCAAGGTCGGAAATTCGGGATCGGGTTTCTTTCCTTATGGAAAAAGTGGGACTCCATAAGGAGCAGGTCCGGAGGTTCCCTCATGAGTTCAGCGGAGGCCAGAGACAGCGAATCGGCATCGCGCGAGCCTTAGCCCTGAACCCCAAGGTGATCGTATGTGATGAGCCCGTCTCCGCGCTCGATGTCTCCATTCAAGCCCAGGTGATTAACCTGCTGGTAAAACTCCAGGAAGAGATGGGACTTTCCTATCTCTTTATTGCTCATGATTTGAGTGTAGTAGAACATATCAGCGATCGAGTGGCTGTGATGTACCTTGGAAAGGTCGTCGAGCTGGCCAAGGATGCAGATCTTTACACTTCACCAAAACACCCCTATACCGAGGCCTTGCTTTCCGCCGTTCCCATGGCCGACCCAAGAATAAAAAAGCAGAGGATCATACTTCAGGGGGAGATTCCGAGCCCGATCAACCTCCCGGAGGGATGCCGGTTTTCTACCCGATGTTCATATCGATCGAGCCTTTGCGGGGAAGCCGAGCCAGAATTCAAAGATCTGGGCGGAGGACATTGGGTTTCCTGCCACCGTTATTAAAATAGTTTTTTTTAAAATTAGGCTTTCGATCTGTCATTCCCGCCCCGTATCAAGTACGGGGTAAACTCCAGCGGGAATCCAGATGGGTTATGTCAGGAAATGGATTCCTGTTTCCACAGGAATGACCCACCCACGGGATGCTTAATTTTCGCCAACTTTTCAGGACCGTTAAAAGTAATTAAAAGATCTCAAATCCTGCATTCTTAAGAGATTGCTTCAAACGTTGATTCATCCGGACCATTACTTTGGTGGGGTATCTAACCTTGAAAAGGAATTGGGCATTGTTTTGAATGTCGAGTCGTTTCATCTCCTTCTTCACCCGGTCGACATACCCGGTCATGTCTAACTTGTCAGCCTCGAGAGCCTCGACAAAAGCCTTCTCCAAATACTTGTCGACATTTTGGTCGATGGCGCCGTACTTTTCATCGAAGGCCCTTCGAATCTCATGCTCTTCAGGCTGTTGATATTTCTCATGATG
>Ga0315282_10005865_pt1 | contig 20763 bp, 19 predicted proteins | sample YL17G07_20_MG_FD_203693 | JGI IMG/M metagenome (GOLD analysis project Ga0315282, IMG submission 203693) | Sediment microbial communities from Yellowstone Lake, YNP, Wyoming, USA - YL17G07_20 | ecosystem: Environmental > Aquatic > Freshwater > Lake > Sediment | place: USA: Wyoming | collected... | reverse complement strand
CTTCCGGTTCCTGATGGAGGCGGAGCGGTGTGAGAAGCCCGGGATGATCTTCATTGGGGACTCGTTGAAGGATGCGGAGAAGGCTTTGGATTTCGGCATCGATTTCGTCGGCAGGATCGGGACCTTCACGGCCGAGGATTTCCGGCGGCGGCATGCGGACTTGGCGGTCGTGGACCGGCTGTTCGAAATCGTCGGGCTGGTGGCGACATGATGGGAGAGATACAAGCGGTGATCCTGGCGGCCGGCATGGGCACGCGGCTCAAGGGGCTGACCGAGGACACGCCCAAGACCCTCATCGACCTGGACGGCAGGCCGATCCTCGACTACATCCTCGCCTCGCTCGACCTGCCGGAGATCGGCGAGATCATCGTGGTCGGAGGGTTCGCCTTCGATCGCCTGAAGGATCACCTGAGCCGCTATCGGGCCAGGCCGCTCCGCCTGCTCAGGAACGAGCGCTTTCGCGACGGCAGCGTCTTCACCGTGGAACGGGCCTTCGAGGCGCTGGACCGGGACTTTCTTCTCGTCAACGGCGACCACATCCACCCGCGCGAGATGATCCGGCGGTTCATGGATGCGGCCCGCGGCGTGGCCTGCGCCTGCGATTTCGACCGGCCGCTCGGCGACGACGACATGAAGATCAAGCTCTCCGGGGCGCGATGCGTGGAGGGCATGGACAAGAAGCTTCCGGCCTGGGATTGCGGCTACATCGGCATGACCTTCTGCCGGCACGATTGCCTGGCGGAGTACCGGGAGGCCGCGGCCAGGGCGCGCGAGATCCACGGCGACGGCGCCAATGCCGAGCGCATCGTTCTCACACTGGCCGGAGGTCCCCGGCCTCCGATGGTGGTCGATTTGAGCGGCTTCGGCTGGATCGAGGTGGACACGCCCGAGGACCTGGAGGCGGCCCGCCGGTCGATCCGGGAGAATCCTCACCTTCGCGCCCTGACGTAGGTATTCTATGTAACGATCGCGCTGCGCGCCTATCGGATGGGCACCGGCTCCTTGCCCGCAGGCGAGGGGACGGCATGGCTTGAGCCCGGGGCTGCCGGCTTCTCGGGTGCGGACGGCTCCGGGGTCGCGTTCATGCGCTTTTGAATCTCGGGCAGGACGCTGTTGAGGGGCAAGGGGCTGATGGGCACGTTCGGGTTGATGGCCTTTTCGGCCGGCCCCGGATCCCCCTTGCAGCGCGACATGAAGATGGCCGCGTCCGGGCAGTTGTCCGGGGACCACTGGGCGTCCTGGCACGCGAGCGCCCGGGCCTTGACGAGAAGAGCGTCCCGGTTCTCCGGCCCCGCAGCCCGCTGGCACGAGAAGTAGCCCTGGGGGCTCCTCACGCAGACCCGGCACCAGTTCTCGTCCTGGGGAGCAGGGGTGGGAGCCGGCGCCGTGACGGTAGGAGCAGCGCCGTGCGGGCAGCTCTTGTCGCCGGAGCTTTTGCATCCGCTTTGAACGGCCAGAAGCCCGAAAATCGATGTCGTGATGATGAACCTGTTCATGATGGTCACCGTGCTCGTGAAAATCAGCCCTTTCCCCGGAACTTGGTCGGGAAATTCGCGCTCAAATCCTTGTCCGGCCAGAGGGCCCGCACCCGGGCGATGAGCTCCGCCTCGGTCTCGGGAGCGTCGGGATCGGGCCGGCAGCACTCGACCGGGCAGATCTCCTGGCAGGCCTCCTTCTCGAAGAACCCGACGCACTCCGTGCACCGCTTCGGGTCCACGACCCGTTTCTCGGCCGCCGCGTCCTCCCGGATGGCCTGGTTCGGGCATTCGTCCTCGCACGCCCCGCAGTTGATGCACTCCTCGGTGATCCTGATGGCCATTGAGGAGGATGTATTCGACTTCCCCGAGTCCGTCAACCGTCACGGAATACAGGAGTTCTGGGTGAGAAGGGAAAACCGACCGCGCGGGCGGGAATCCGGGAACGGGAACGTCAGCCTTTTTTCCCGCCCTCGGGCTTGTCCCCTGCGATGTTCGCGGAGAGGTGCTCGAGATTCCGGAGCCCTTCCTCGATGGTGTTTAGGTAGGACACCTGGGCGTTCTTGACCGTCTCCATCCAGCTGGAGACCGTTTGGTCCACGCCGTGCGTCAGCTCCTGCGTGTGCTTCACGGTCATGTCGATCGTCTTCTCGGCCTGTCTCTGGAAGAGCTCCAGGTTCCGGCGTCCGGACTCGAAGCAGATGCGGGTCACCTTCAGCATGTCCTCCAGGGTCTTCTTCTGGTTCTCCAGGATCTCCCTTTCGTCCACCATATTGAGCGTGTCCCTGATCCATTGCCCTTGTTCTTTCGTCATGACAACACCCCTCCTTCCTTGTTCACGGCCGCAGGACCCCATGTCGCGGCTCTTCGGATGTTGATGAAACCGATTGTCCCCCGACGGGTACTACATTGAGATATATCGCGCTCCGGTCAGCGGGGCAAGGGGAGATCGCAGAGGCAGGAACGGATTCTCCCGACCCCTTTTTCGATCTCCGCGACCGATGTGGCGTAGGTGAGGCGCTGGAACCCCGGGGCGCCGAAGGCCGAGCCCGGGATCACGGCCACCTGGGCCTTGTCGAGGAGGAACTGGGCGAGCTTCTGGTCGTCCGGAAAGGGAGCGTCCTTCCTGCCCCCTTCGCCCGAGTAGTAACTGAAATCCGCAAAGGCGTAGAACGCGCCGTCCGGCCGGCTGCAGGTGACATGAGGTATCTGGTTCAGGGCCTCGACGATGGTGTTTCGCCGATGCTCGAACTCCTGGAGCCAGGCCTTGAAGAAGTCCTTCGGGGACTCGATGGCTGCGAGCGCGCCGTACTGCGCGAAGCTCGTGGGGTTCGACGTGGACTGACCCTGGAGCATCGCGATGGTCGAGGCCATCTTCTTGGGCGCGATGGCCCAGCCCACGCGCCAGCCGGTCATGGAAAAGGTCTTGCTGGTGCCGTCCACCACCACGATCCGATCGGCCAGGTCGGGCGCGGTGCTCAGGGCCGACGCATACTCGATCCCGCCGTACACGAGCCTGGAATAGATCTCGTCCGAGACCACCCAGACCCCGAGCGTCCTTGCGACATCGAGGATCGCTTTCAGCTCCGCGGAAGGATACACAGCGCCGGTGGGGTTGGACGGGGAGTTGAGGACAAGGACCTTGGTTTTCCCGGTCGCGGCCTTGAGGACGGCATCGGGCCGAAGGCGGAAGTGATCGGACGCCCGGGTCTCCACGATGACCGGCACCCCCTCGGCGATGCGCACCTGGTCCGGGTATGAGACCCAGTACGGCGCCGGTATGATCACCTCGTCTCCGGGCTCGAGCGCGGCAAGGAAGAAATTGAAGAGCGCCTGCTTGGCGCCCACCGTGATCACCACCTGCTCGGGCTCCACCTTCACATGATGCTGGGCGCTGTAATCCCTGGCCACCGCATTCCGGAGCGCCGGAAGCCCGGCGGTCGGCAGGTACCGCGTCTTGCCGGTCCGGATGGCCTCGTGGGCCGCCTCGCAGATGTGGCTCGGGGTCGGGAAGTCTGGCTCTCCCGCGGTGAACGACACCACGTCGACCCCCTTCTCCTTGAGCGCCTTGGCCCGTGCCGTGATTTCGAGCGTGGCCGAGGGCTTGACCTCATCCAGCCGCGAAGCGAATTTCATGCCCCGCCGCCCTGGGGCTTCTCGCTCTCCTCTTTCTTTTCAACCGGCGGAGCCGCCGGCGCGCCGGTGCCTGCCGAGAGCGATCCGGCCGATGGATTGGAGGTCGGGATTTGCCTCTGGGGCTGCTGCGGAGGCGCGTCCTCCTGCATTCCTTCCCTCAAGCCTTTTTTCAGGTTCTTGATCCCCTCTCCCAGGTTCTTTCCGATCTCGGGAAGCTTGCCTGCGCCGAAGACCAACAGGATGACGATGAGGATCACCACCAGCCCCCATTGGCTGACCATGGCCAAAGAATATTGCATCGTAGACCTCCATGTTTAGGGGGAGCGCCCCTTTAATGCACGCTATTTACAGCGTTCATCCTCAGACGGCAATAAAATATAAGCCTTCGGACCAGGAAGTACAGCCCCAGGAGAGCGGCCGCACCGAGGCTGACCAGGGCTGCGAGCCATGAACCCATGATATTCTCGCTGGTTAACGACTCGCCGAGCCTGGAGAGGACATGGACGACAAGCACGATGGCGCCGGCCCAGACAAGCCCGATCGCACGCCTTCGGATCGGTCCGAGAATGAAAAGAGAGAAAGCCAGGAGGGCGCATCCCAATCCCGCGACCGGCTCGGCAAGCCGCCGGTGAAGCGCTTTCCGGTAGACCCCCCCTTCTCGGGCCGCTCTGGAGGAGAGGGATTCGAGGTTCATCTTGATCCAGTCCGGGAAGAGGGCCCATCGGCCTTGCTCCAGCCAGGACATGGGGATCGTCCAGTCCGCTTCCTCGAAGACCGCCGAGGTGTAGGCGCCGTTTTCGAGCCTCGATACTTCACCGCCGGAAAGATGCAGGCTCAAGCCCGCCCCGTCTCGCGCGATCCGGCCGCTTTTCGCATGAATCTCCGCCGGCTCCGATCCTTTCCGGCGATCGATGAGCACGAGATCCTTGAGATCTCCTCGGCTCGTTTCCCGAGCCTCGATCCAGACCTCGGGGCAGAGCCTTGCGGCTCCGCGGCCGCTGGCCAGCTCCTGCCATGTCCCTTCCACGGCGATATCGACCGTCTTGCTCTCGATCCGGCCGTAGGCCAGGGGGGTGACCCAAAGGGAAAGACCGAGGGAGATCCCGGCCAGGGCCAAGGTCAGGATGAGCGGCCAGGCGAGAAGCGACGCAGGCCCTCTGCCGGCCGCAGACATGGCCAGGAGCTCGTTGTCCCTGGACATCCTTCCGGCCGTGGCGAGAAAAGCGATCACCCACGCCGGGAAGAGGAGCCAGTGGAGGACGGGAAGGGAAGCCCACCCGAGAAGACCCGTGAGGTTGTGCAGACCCGACCATGTCGGCTCGATGAAGGCTGCAATCCTCACGCTCTGGGTGAGGAGGATCAGCCCTGCAAGCCCGAGGAGCGACAGCAGGAATACCGGCACCGATTCCCTCACCAAATATCTCGATATGGAGGAGGACATCTTGGTCTTTACCGGCCTTGCTTCTATATCGAAAGTTGACAAAAGAAAATGCGTCCAGTAACAAAATGTGGAGCGAACATTGGAATCCATCCGGGAAGAATTCGCTTTTTACATTGTTATTCGATAGGTAGAGGAAAAGGAAAGGAGGATTCCCGATGGGGATGCAACAACGGATTCTGGTACTGGGATTGTTGGCCGGATTGGTCGGAACGACCGGCTGCGGTCCGAAGTACCCCAAGTGCGATAAGGACAAGGACTGCCACGAGAAGGAATTCTGCGTCAGTGGACAGTGCCAGCAATGCCGGGACAACGGCGATTGCGCTGACGGCGAGCAATGCAACAAGGGCGCCTGCGAGCCGATCCCCGGGTATTGCAAGGGCAACGAGGATTGCCCCGAGGGCCAGAGCTGCAAGGAGAACCGCTGTACGGCCTGCGCCAGCACCTCGGACTGCTCATCGGGCATGGCATGCGTCGACGGTCGCTGCCAGACCGCCCAGTGCGCCACGGACGAGGACTGCGGACCCGGCGAGTCGTGCCGCGGCGGCATGTGCGGCCCGGCGCTCGCCGCCGGAGGGGAAGGGGGCGGCTGCAAGCTCGACCCGGTCTATTTCCAGTTCGATTCCACGGACATCGACGCCGATGCGAGGAAGGTGCTGCAAAAGGACGCGGAATGCATCCAGTCCCGCACCGGGGCCGTGATCACCGAAGGGCATTGCGACCCGCGCGGCACCACCGAGTACAACATGGCGCTCGGTGAGCACCGGGCCAGAGTCGTGAAGAAGTACATGAGCACCCTGGGCGTGGCCGAGAGCAAGCTCAAGATCGTATCCAAGGGCGAGGAGGAGGCCACGGGCACCGACGAAGCGGGCTGGGCCAAGGACCGCCGGGCCGAGTTCAAATAGCCATGAACCGACGCATTCTTTTCCGGACATTGGCGATTCTTCTCGTCACCCCTCTTTTCTCCGGATGCTTCTGGTTCACCTCGCGGGAGGACGGGGACAAGCTCAAGGACGAAGTCGCGAAGCTCGAGAAGAAGAATCAGGACATCTACAAGGATATCGAGAAGGAGCGGGCCCAGTATACCGAGATGATCGCCAAGGCCGAAAAGCAGGTGACCGAGCTCCAGAAGGTCCTGAAGGAGGCGACCGAGGTGCTGAAGCACAACAGCGCCGACTTCGGGGCCGACATCGAGCAGATCAAGAACGACCTACGCAAGATGGAGGGGACGCTGGCCGAGTTCCAGAACAGCCTGGAGGTGAGCAAGCAGGAGAACAAGGCCCTGATCGACGCCGAAGACAAGCGGCTCGAGGAAGTGGCCCGCCAGGCCGGCATCGAGGTGGTCATGGACCCGGCATCGATTCCGGCGAAAAGCGCCGATCTCCTCGCCGCGGCGCAAAAGGCGCACGACGAGAAGCGGTTCGGCGAGGCCCGGACCTACGCGAAAATCTTCCTCCAGCGCTATCCGGCCGATCCGAAGGCTGTCGACGCCGATATCCTGATTGCGGAGACCCACATCGCCCAGTCGAACTACACCTCGGCCATCGGAAGCCTTCAGAAGGTCGTCGACGAGTTCCCGAAGAGCGACCGGCTCCCGAAAGTGTACTATCTCATGGGACACTCGTTCTACATGATCGGCTCGTGCGAGGACGCCCGCGCCCTGCTCGAGGAAGTCAAAACCAAGTTTCCCAAGAACTCCTTCGCGAAGAATGCCGAGCAGGATCTCAAGGAGATGAAGGACGACAAGAAGCGGCGATGCCGCTGAGCCCGACCCTCCGCATCCCGTCCTAATCTATTGTTTTCCAAAACGGATATCAGGTAGTATCAGGGCCGTTTTGAACGGAGAGACACAGCCGCAGGTTCCGACGATGGCCGACAAAGCTTCCACACCCAGGGCCGGAGATGTCTCCGCATGGAGCTTGGTGTTCCTTGTGGCGGGACTGATCGGCCTCGGCGCGCTCAACCTCTATCTTTTTCATGCGCAGTTCGGTCATGGACGAGCCGTGAGCCGGAGCGGCGTCCTTGCTTCGGCGCCGAAGCAGGCGGCGGTCGCGCCGACGCCGGTCAAGGCCGAGGTTCCTCTTGCGGCTCCAACCCAGGCGGCAAAGGAGGAGAAACCTGCGCCTCCTCCGCCCGCTCTTCCGAGCGCGGAGCGCCCGATGGATCCGCTCGAGCAGGATGCGATTCCCTTTCCATCGGGATCCGCAGAGCTGGACCCCTCGTTGACTCCGAGGCTCAAGGCGTTTGCCGAGTACCTCAAAGCCGCTCGCGGCGCCACCGTGGTCGTCACCGGCTTTGCTCCGGAGGGTGAAAGCCGGAGGAAGGCCAAGTACCTTGCGCGGCAGCGGGCGCGCTCGGTTCGGGAGAAGCTTGTCTCGGAGGGGTTGAGCCGCCATCGGATCATCATCCGGGATGTGGTGGTGCCCAAAAACGAAGGAAGGGTTGATATCCTCACCCATCATGCGAAGATAGAAATCCGGACCCCGAAAGGGGATGGGAGGTAAGGTTGGATCTGAGCCTGGTCATTCTGATCGTCTCCCTCGTGTCGGCCTTCTGCTTCGCCTTCGGCGGGTTCCTCCTGGGGCGATCATGGGACGGTCCGAAGGATCCTCCTCCGATCTTCGTGTGGGAGGACGAGGTGCTGGCCGAGGCGAAGGCCGAGGTGGAGCGGCTCAAGGAGGGAATCGAGAAGAGGTCCCTTGACCTGGAGCAGGGAAGAAAGAGAGAAGACGAGCTTCGGGAGAAGATCGAGAGGGCCATGGAGATGATGGAAGCCCTCGAGCGGGTCACCACCTTGCCCGAGTCGAACCGGCCGAGCAAGGATCCTGTCCAAGATCGCATGCATCGAACCCTGGACGGCTCCGCGAAGCTGGAGCTTGATCGGCAGAAGGCCCTTTACATGGAGGTCGAGGAGTCGAAGGAGAAAGCGGAGAAGCGCGAGAGGGATCTGGCCATGGAGCTGGAGGCGGCGAAGAAGAAGGTCCTGCGCTCCGAGGAGGAGCTGAGGCGGCGCCGGGAGCAGATGACCGATCTCCAGGCCGAAGTGGCCAGGCTCACGTCCAGGATGGAGGGGGCGGCCTATATCGAGAATGAGCGCATTCGTCTCGAGGAGCAGATGGAGGCGGCCAGACAAAGCATCCGATCGCTGAACCAGGATCTCGAGAAGGAGAGGCTCCGCCGGGTCGAGCTTGAGAGCGTCGCTGCCAGAGCCGACGAGGAGCGGCAGGCGAACCTCCGGCTTCAGGCCGAGCTGGATGCGGTGAACAGGGCCCTTTCGGCCAAGAGGCCGCCCCCGTTGCCGTCCCAAACCGGCCGGTTCCGGTTCGGGGAGGAGGTCCAGGAGGCCAAGAACGCGGGGATCGACTTCACCGGCGTGTCTTCATTGAGGGATATCCTGAACCGCCTTGTCAGCCTTCCGGGGATCACGGCGGCCGTGGTGGCGGACGACCACGGGCTCCTGATCGAAGGGGCCAAAGGCGAGGAGGACAACGAGGCCCTGGCGGCCATCACCACGCTTCTGTCCGAGCTGCCCGGCCTCCTGTCCGAAGGGGTGAAGCTGAGCACGATTCCTTCCGAGGTGACCGTGGCGGACAACAACGGCATCGCGCTTGTCACGCGGTTCTTCAACGCGGGGGGATCCCGATGCACCTTGGCCGTTGCCACGACCGATCAGCACGCGGCGCGGGAGAGGACGGAGCGGGCTATCCAGGCCATCCAGGCCTTCCTGTAAGTTCTGTTCCAGAGGGAGCTTGAGTCATGCCCCAGGGGTTCTCTTTCACCGTACTGGCGCAAAGCGCGGGGGGTCGCGCCGGACGTCTCGTCACGCCGCACGGCGAGGCCGCCACGCCCGTGTTCATGCCCGTGGGCACCGCCGCTTCGGTCAAGGGGCTCACACCGGAAGAGGTGTCAGGATCGGGCGCCTCGCTGATCCTGGCGAACACCTACCATCTCATGCTGAGGCCCGGGACCGAGGTGATCCGGAGGGCCGGCGGCGTCGGGCGCTTCATGTCCTGGGACGGTCCGGTGCTGACCGATTCGGGCGGGTACCAGGTCCTGAGCCTTGCGAGGCGAAGGACGATCGACGACCAGGGGGTCCGTTTCTGCTCGCACGTGGACGGCGAGTGGGTCACACTGACCCCGGAAAACGCCATGGAGATCCAGGGGGCTCTCCGGAGCGACATCGCCATGGCGCTCGACGAGTGCCCTCCGGCCGAGGCCTCGGCCGAGGATCACGAGAAGGCCATGAAGCGGACCACGGCATGGGCCCGACGCTGCGTCGCGGCCCGACGGCTCGACACCCAGGCGCTCTTCGGGATCCTCCAGGGGGGTGTCGATCCGTCGCTCCGGAAGCGTCATCTGGAGGAGCTTTCCGGCCTGGACCTGGACGGCTTCGCCTTGGGCGGCCTCGGGATCGGCGAGACCCCCGAGGCCACGGCCGAGGTGATCCGGGCCGTGGCGCCGATCCTGCCCGGAGACAAGCCGCGCTATCTCATGGGGCTCGGCACGCCCCGGGACATCATCCGCGCCGTGATGAGCGGCGTGGACATGTTCGACTGCGTGCTTCCGACCCGGAACGGCCGCAACGGCCAGGCGTTCGTCCTCGAGGGACGCATCAACATCCGTAACGCGAGGCATGCGGAGGACCCGGAGCCGCTCGACCCCGCGTGTCGCTGCCCGGTGTGCCGGCGGTTCGACCGACGCTATCTCCACCATCTCTTCGTGTGCCGCGAGATGCTGGGGCCGAGGCTCCTGAGCCTTCACAACCTCCATCACTACGGCGATCTCATGAGGACGCTCCGCCGGGCGATCCTCGACGGGACGCTCGAGGAGGCGGCGAAGGAGCTCCTTTCGCGTCCCGACAAGGAAGAAGCGGAATCGTGAGGATGATGGCCATGCCCGGCCGGTTTGCGGCCGCAATCCTCGTCATGTGGACGATCGTTCCGTCCGCAGCCTCCTCGACGGATATCGAGGCGAGCGATCTGCAGGCGGTCATGGACCAGGTGGCCGGCATTCGGGATCTCGCGTTCCTGAGACCGGTGAAGGAGAAGCGGGTCGACGGCCGGGGCATGATCGAGGCCATGCGCCGGGACCTCTCCCGGGAGTACCGCCCGTGCGAGATCAGGGCCGAAGGGGACCTCTACAAGCGGCTCGGGCTCATCCCGGCCGACATGGATTACGAGAAGGATGTGCTGGCGCTGCTCGAGGAGGAGGTGGCCGGGCTGTACGTTCCGTCGGAGCAGACCCTGTACATCAACCCGGACGCCGGGTCCGAGATGGAGGCCGTGACCCTGGCTCACGAGCTCGGCCACGCCCTGGTGGACCAGCACTTCGGTCTCGAATCGCGCGTCGACCGGCGCAAGGACAACGGCGACCGGCTCTTCGCGTTCTCGTCCCTGGTGGAGGGGGACGCCATGGCCGTCACGTTCCGGTACCTCTTCAAGCAGGAGGGCATGGAGGAGGTACCGCTCCCGTTCCTGAGCCAGGTCCTGGAGGGGAGCGTTCTGCAACTCCTGGACACGAGCGGCAAGCTGGCCGATGCGCCGCCGTTCATCGTGGACTCGCTCGTCTTTCCCTATCTCTCGGGAATGGATTTCGTGAACCGGCTTCTGGCCGCCGGCCCGTCGTGGTCCGGGGTCGATCAAGGCTATCTCCATCCGCCGGACTCCTCGGAGCAGATCATGCATCCGGACAAGTATGTGAGCCGCGAGGCTCCGGACGAGATCGGGGCCGCGCCCCTTGCCGTGCTTTCGGGGCAATATGGGACGGTCTTCGAGGAGGTGCTGGGCGAGTTCACGTTCTACGAGCTCATCAAGCTCGACCTCGACCGGGAGACGGCCCGGGCCGCGGCTGCAGGGTGGGGCGGCGATCGGGCGATCCTGTTCCGGCCCAAGGGGCAGAAGGGCATCGAGAACGATTTTCTGGTCTCTTTGAGCGCATGGGACAGGGGCGGCGAGGACGGCATGGACGAGGCGCGCGAGTTCGAGAAGGGGCTCGTGGACGCGCTCGCGAAGCGGTACGGAGCGCTGCTGGACTACCTGGCCCCAATCGATGCGTGGCTCATCCGGACCGGCAATGGACAGGAGTCGCTCGTGCGGCGGCAGGGAAGCCGCGTGGTCTGGATCGACCACGCGCCCCTGGGCATGGCCGAGCGTCTCTCCGGCGAGGTGCTCTCGACCTGGTCGGTCAAGGACCCGAACCTGTCCCAAGAGCCGATCCTTCCCATCCTGTGACCCGTATTTCCGTTCTCCTGGTCAACCCGCAGGCTGTGTGAGATAATGGAAAATCATGAGAATGACACTTTTGCGGAGAATGTTTTCCCTGCTCATCATGACGGTTTCCGTCGCCGGATGCGTGTCCGAGGACGCCGATCCACAGGAAGGTTCGGATGCGGCGGCGCGGTCCGATACGCCTACGGTCACGCCTGTCCTGGCGCCCGTGAATCCGGAGCTCATCCGGTACATGGAGCAGCGGGAGGCCGGGCTGGTTCAAACGCGCACTTCGGACGGCCATGGTCTCGGCGCGATACCCAGCATCATCGATCTCTCCCACGACAGGGCAAGCCTGGAGGCTTTTCGGGGGATCCGCGCCCTGCCGGCCCTGTACGACCTCCGCACCGTCACGAACAAGCTATCGCCGATCCGAGACCAGGGGGGCTGCGGGGCGTGCTGGACGTTTGCCACCTTCGGCTCTCTCGAGTCGTTTCTCCGGCCCGGCGACCCGTGGGACTTCTCCGAGAACAACCTGAAGAACAAGCACGGTTTCGATTACGATCATTGCTTCGGCGGGCAGCGCGACATGTCCACGGCGTATCTCGCACGCTGGAGCGGACCGATCCAGGAGTCCGACGATCCGTATAACCCGGACAGCAGCACGTCGCCCTCAGGGCTCTCCGAGAAGAAGCATGTCCAGCAGGTACTGTATCTGCCCGACCGGACGAGCTCAGCGGACAACGACGTCATCAAGCAGGCGGTTGTGGACTACGGCGCGGTGCAGACCAACATGTACTGGGACGAGAATCGATTCAATATCGAAACGAACGCCTACTATTACAATGGGAACGCCGCGATCAACCACGCCGTGGACATCATCGGCTGGAACAATGGTTATTCCAAAGATAATTTCGGCACACCCAAGCCTGGCGATAACGGCGCGTTCTACGTCCGGAACAGCTGGGGGACCGGATGGGGCGACGTGGGCTATTTCTACATCTCGTATGACGATTCCAAGGTGGGCATTGATCTTGCCGTGTTCAACAGCGCCGAAGCCACGACGAACTACAAGCGGCGGTACGAGTACGATCCTTTGGGCTGGGTCGGTTCCACGGGTGTGGGATCCACAACGGCGTATTTCGCCAATATCTTCACCGCGACCGGAACTTCGCCGCTCGAGGACGAGCAGATAGTCAAGGCCGCAAGCTTCTATGCAACGTCTTCGGGGTCGGCCTATACCATCACAGTCTACAAGAACGTCACGTCCGGCCCGAAGTCCGGAACCTTTGTCGGCAGCGTGAGCGGCTCCGTGCCCTATCCGGGCTATTATACGATCTCTCTTTCGTCCCTGAACGTTCGGGTCGCGAAAAACTCGAAGTTCTCGGTCGTGGTCCAGTCGGTTACATCGAGCAACAACACCCCCATTCCGATCGAGTACCCGTGCTGCGGTTCTTTCAACTACAGTACGCAGGCGAGCGCCCATTCCGGCGAGAGCTACGCGAGCAGCGACGGCATCAACTATTCAGACATCACCACATGGGGCGGGATATACGCAGAGGCGAATGTCTGCATCAAGGCGTTCACCATACCGAGTTGTAATGACAACGACATCTGCACCGACGACTCGTGGAACGGGATTGATTGCGTTCACGTGGCCAACACGGTGTGCACGGACGCCGGAGCAGACGGGGATGCGGACGGGGATACGGACACAGACACTGACACTGATACGGACACCGACACGGATACCGATACGGACACGGATACGGACACCGACACGGATACGGACACCGACACGGATACGGACACCGACACGGATACGGACACCGACACGGATACGGACACCGACACGGATACTGATACTGATACCGATACAGACACCGATACGGATGCAGATGCGGATGCTGACGCCGATGCGGATGCCGATGCCGACGCAGACGCCGATGCAGATGCCGATGCAGATGCCGACGCAGACGCCGATGCAGATGCCGACGCGGATGCCGACGCAGATGCCGACGCGGATGCCGACGCGGATGCGGATGCAGACGCGGACGCAGACGCCGATGCGGACGCCGACGCGGATGCCGACGCAGATGCGGATTCTGACGCGGACACGGATACGGACTCGGATGGCGACGCAGGCGCAGACTCGGATGCTGATGTTGATTCGGGTGGCGGATTCCCGAATCCTTCATCGACCTATCACAACAATGGGGATACACCCCCTGCATCCGGCTCGAGCTGCAGCTGCGGCGTGGTGGGGGGAGAAAAGATCGGCCTGATCCGGCTGCTTTGGTCTTTATAGAAGGATCAGATTTTCCTGCTCGTCGCCGACGACCGAGACGTCGCCGGACGGGGTGACGAAGACGTCGATCTCGCTCCGGACCGCCATTTCGCCCTGCAAGTAGATGCCGGGCTCGATGCTGAAGCAGATGCCGGGCACGATGAGCCTCTCGTCGCGCGTCTCAAGGTTGTCGATGTTCACGCCGTTGCCGTGCACCTCCTCGCCGATCGAGTGCCCGGTGCGGTGGATGAAGAAGTCGGCAAAGCCGCGATCGCGCACCACGGCCCTGCATGCGTCGTCGACCTCCCAGCCCGCCACCGGTTTCTTCGCCCGATAGCGCTCGCGCACGAACGCGACCGCGGCCTTTCTCGCATCGCGGACCGCTTCCCAGATCTGCGCGTACTTGGGCGGCGGGGTCTTGCCCACGAACCCGCACCACGTGATGTCGTAGAACACGGCGCCCGGCTTTTTCAGCTTGGCCCAGAGGTCGATGAGCACCTTGGAGCCGGGCTTGAACACGTACGAGCCCTCCTTCTTGGGCTCGAAGTGCGGATCGGCCGGGTGGGCGTCGATGCCCACGATCGGGTTCTCGCCCTTGCAGTCGAGCCCCTCCTCGTCGAACCGCCGGAGGATGAACTGCTGGAGATCGAACTCGGTGAGCTTCTTGTTCGCTGACACCGCCTTCCGGATCTCGTCGAACGCCTGGTCCTTGATGGTCTGGATCTTCTTCCCGGCCTCCACGTGGCTCTGGAAGGCCTTGTCGTCGAGCACGGCCTCGAACTCCTGCACCAGGTCGGCGGACGAGACCACGTCGAAGCCCAGGCTCCGCACCAGGTCCACGGTGCCGCCGTCCACGGTGGAGACGTACGGGATCGCGGCCATGGGCGAGAACTGCATGGCCACCTTCCTGGCGCTTCCCAGGATCTCCTTCAGGCTCTCATGAAGCTCGCGCCACGAGAGGTAGTACTTGAGCTTTCCCGGGAGCGCATCGAGCTTGGTGGGCTCCACCTTGTGGCCGAGCCGGACAGGCTCGCCCTGGGCCGGGATCCAGTAGAACCATCGCCGGCTCGTGAACTTGCCGAAGTCGAGACCGGTCACCTTGTACGCGATCGGGTCGCGGTTGTGAAAATCGTAGAAGAGCCATCCGTCGATGTGTTTCGCCTTGAGCGACGCCTGGATCCGTTCGATGTTCATGAACCACCTCCCGTAGGATTGCACTATACCGCGTTCATGGGCTTGAGCAAAGCGCAGGGTAGACCGATTCCGACGTCCGGAATCCCGCGTGAGCGTCACAAAAGTGATCGATTGACGATAATAGGGTATGGTGGCCTGACCAACGACCCAAGGAGGTGCCCGGATGAAATCGCCCACCCCGGGTCTGCGGTGCCATACACCCTTTTCAGGGGCGCCGGATGTCGGGTCGCGGTGCCTTCGCTTATCCAGACTCGTCCAGGAATTCCAATCCCACGCTGTCGTCCACGTTCAGGTCGCCGACCCGGCGGCGGCCCGGATCCGGGGAGATGAGGGTGGCCGACATCGGGTTCTCGGGCCCGAGGAGGGAGCGCAGGGTCGAAATGCCCCGGTGGCGCGGATCGGGCCGCTCGGCCCATTTGCACTCGAGCGCGCGTATCTTTCCGCCCGAGGTCAGAAGGAAATCGACCTCGTTGCCGTCATGATCGCGGAAGAAGAACAGGTCAGGCCTCCGGCCGGCGTTCGCGAATCGGCGCACGAGCTGGCCGTAGACGTGCGTCTCGAACAAGGCGCCGAGCATCGGGCTCAAGTCCAGATCCGCGGGCTTCCGGAAGCCCAGGAGGTAGCACTGCAGGCCCGTGTCGAGGAAGTACAGCTTTGGGGTCTTGACGATGCGCTTGCCCAGGTTTCCGTGGAAAGGCTCGATGAGGCCGATCACCGACGACGCCTCGAGCACGGAGGTCCAGGCGCGGACCGTGTTGGCGCTCACCCCGAGGTCCGAGGCCAGGGCATTCGCGGAGACGAGCTGGCCCGAGCGCGCGGCGCACAGCCGCATGAACCGGTCGAAATCGCGGAGCGAACGGACCTTGAGCGCCGTGCGGACGTCCCGCTCGAGATAGGTCGCCGTGTAGTCCGCATAGAACCGCTCGGGCGAGAGCCCTTCCCGCCACAGCTCCGGATAGCCGCCAAGGAACATGGCTTCGATAAGGCGGGAGCGGCTCCACGGCATGCCGCTCCACTTGCCGATCTCGAGAGCCGAGAGGCTGTGGAGCACGAGCACCGCCGCGCGGCCGGCGAGGCTCTCGGTGACGCCGCGCATCAGCTCGAACCGCTGGGAGCCGGTGATCAGGTACTGGCCTCGGAGATCGCGGTGAGCGTCGATGGCCGCCTTGATGTGACGCAGGAGACCGGGCGCATGCTGGATCTCGTCGACGATGAGCGGGGGCGGATGCTGCGCGAGGAACTGCTCGCCCGACCCCTCGGCCCGGTCCGCCTCCATCGGGACATCCAGCGAGACGTATGCATGCTCCGGAAATGCCATGCGCAACAGGCTCGTCTTGCCGGTCTGTCTCGCTCCGGTAACGACGATAGCTGGGCGTGAAGCGGCCACATCGCGCAGCGTTGACTCAATTTCTCTTTTAATCCACATGATTGGGTATTTATCAATACAATTGATGGAATGTCAATAATTATAATGACCTCCAGCCCTGTAGCGCCATACCTCTTGCTGGGGTCGGCTGATCCTGGATTCGCCTTGATGCCGTGGTTATAGTATAATTTGACAGTCGGAGTGGCACCCTGGAGAAGAGGGATGGTTCATGACGAGAGATAACCTGGTTTGCTTCTTCATCATTTTCGCATCGTGCACCTTCGGATGCGCCGGGGTCTCGTTGAAAGGCGCGGGCGGGGACGCCGGCCAGGACCAGGACGGGGACGTCGCCGATGGAGGGTGGAACCAGGGTGCCGATGCGAACTCGGATGCCGACACGGACACGGATTCGGACACGGATTCGGATACGGACACGGACTCGGATTCGGACACGGATTCGGATACGGACACGGACTCGGATACCGATACGGACACGGATTCGGACACAGACACGGATTCGGACACGGACAGTGACGTTGACGGCGACGCCGACGGCGACGTCGATGCGGATGCCGACGCGGATGTCGATACGGATGTGGATACGGACACAGACGTCGATTCAGACGCAGACACGGATGCCGACACGGACGCCGACACCGATGCCGATGCCGACGCGGACGCAGGCTCGGACTGCGGCATCGATTGGTCGCTCTTCACCGGAAACGGGCACTGCTTCAAGTATTTCAGCACCTCGTCGGACTATGCCACCGCGATGAGCGGTTGTACGACCGAAGGCGGTACGCTGGCCACCATCACCAGCAGCGACGAGAACACATTCGTCACCAACCTCGCCGGCGCAACTGCATGGATTGGCCTGGCCCACCAGTTCTCGACCCCTGTGAGCGGCAACACCTCCGCCGGCAATGCCTTTGTCATGGGCACGTATGGCGGCCACTACACCGGCTCGACCACCTCCTCGGATCCTCTGCGCTACTTCAAATTCACCGCCGCCGTTACAGGCACCTTCGGGTTCTATCTGAGCGGATTGAGCGCGGACCTCGACCTGTACCTATTCGACAGCACCTGCAGCGGCAGTGCGCTGGACGGCAGCGCCTACTCCGGAACGGGCGACGAATACTTCGAAGGAACTGCGACCGGCGGCGTCACCTTCTGCGTCAGGGTCGGCTACAGCACCAATGAATCCAATTATGACCTTGCGGTCAACTACACCGGCAGCGGTGATTACAAGTTCATGCACTGGCAGACCGGCGAAGCCTACAGCTACGCCAACTGGGCCAGCGGCGAACCGAATCACAGCAGCGAACAATGCACCGAAAAGTATGCGGACGGCACCTGGAACGACCTCGATTGCGGCAACGCATTACCCTACGTCTGCGAAAAGACGCTGTAAGTACAAGACCAACGAAGCACCGCACCGGCATTGAAGGTCCGCGTGGTCGAGCAAGCCGCGCTTGGCCGTCGATGTCGCGCTTTGGCGCTCCGGGTATGGTCAGCTCACCCGATTTGTGAGATAATTTTGAACCATGAGAACGACGAATTTTATCAGAATCCTTCCCTTGCTCGTCATCACATTGTCGCTCGCGGGATACGCATTCGGAGACGGCGATCCGCCGTCAGCGAAGGCCGGAGCAGCGGGGTCCGGGACCCTTGCGGCCGCGCCCGGCACGGCGCCCATGAATCCGGAGTTCATCCGGTTCGTCCGGCGCGCGCAGGCGGGGCTGGTGCGGACGCATACGTCGGACGGCCACGGCCTCGGCGCGATTCCCGGCCTCATCGACCTCTCCCACGACCGGGCGAGCCCGGAGATCCATCGAGACACCCGCGCCCTGCCGGCCGAGTACGACCTCCGCACCGTCACGGACAAGCTCTCGCCGATCCACAACCAGGGGACCTGCGGCGCCTGCTGGACGTTTGCGACCTATGCTTCCTTGGAGTCGTTTCTCCGGCCCAACGATCCCCGGGACTTCTCGGAGAACAACCTCAGGAACACGCACGGTTTCGACTACGACCCCTGCTTCGCCGGGAACCGCGAGATGTCCACCGCGTATCTCGCACGCTGGAGCGGACCGATCCAGGAATCCGACGACCCGTACGACCCCACGAACAACCTGTCGCCTCCCGGGCTCTCCGAAGACATGCATGTGCAGCAGGTGATGTTCCTCCCCAACCGGACGAGCTCCACGGACAACGACATCATCAAGCAGGCGGTCATGGACTACGGTGCGGTCCAAACCGTGCTGTACTGGGAGGATGTCTATTTCAACACCGCCACGAGCACCTACTATTACACCGGGAGCACCGACTACAACCACATCGTGGCGATCGTCGGCTGGAATGACGACTATCCCAGGGAGAACTTCGGCGCGTCGCTTCCCTCCCAGAACGGCGCGTTCTATGTCCGCAACAGCTGGGGAACCGAATGGGGCGACGCCGGATATTGCTACGTCTCCTACGAGGACTCCAAGGTGGGCACCTACCTTGCCGTGTTCAACAGCGCCGAGGCCACGACGAATTACAAGCGGAAATACGAATATGATCCCCTGGGGTGGGTGACCTCCTTCGGGTACTCCTCCAGCACCGGCTATTTCGCGAATGTCTTCACCGCGACCGGCGACTCGCCGCTCGAGGACGAGCAGCGGCTCCAGGCCGCGAGCTTCTACGCGGCGTCATCGGGATCGAGTTACATCATCACCGTTTACAAGGACGTCACGTCGAACCCGAAGGACGGAACCCTGGCCGGCAGCCTCTCCGGCACCGTCCCCTATGCAGGCTATTACACGATTCCCCTTTCCTCCCTGGATGTCCTGGTTGCGAAAGACTCGAAGTTCTCGGTGGTGATCCAGCTGACCACCCCCGGCTTCGACTACCCTGTTCCGATCGAGACCCCCTGCTGCCCGGCGTATAATTTCAGCACGCAGGCGAGCGCCAACCCGGGAGAGAGCTACGTCAGCGATACGGGCAGCACCTACTACGACATCACCGGTTACACCGATTACGTAGAGACGAATGTATGCATCAAGGCGTTCACCAGTCCGAGCTGCAACGACAACGATGCCTGCACCGACGATTCATGGAACGGGACGGAGTGCGTGCACTCGGATAACACGTCATGCGCTGACGCAGGCGCGGATACCGACGTCGATGCCGATGCGGACAACGACGCGGACTCGGATACGGACACGGACACCGACGCGGATGCCGATTCGGATGGCGACGGCTACGACCCGTATTCTTCATCGAACTATTTCAATTCCGGGAATGATTCCCCGTCATCCGGCTCGGGCTGCGGCTGCCGCGTGGCCGGTGGGGAGAGACGCGGCTTGATACCGCTGCTCCTGTCCTTGTGAAATCCGAGCCCGATCCGGATCTCAAACGATTTACGGATAGCTCTGCTTGCCGGCCAGGACGCCGCCCTGGCCGTACGCGAACGTCTCCAGGGTCCCTCGGGCGTCGATGCGGAGCACCCGGGCGTCCGGCCACTCCCCCTTGGGCCCGCGGATCCAGCCGCCGGAGTTGAAGTGCCTCGGGTTCTCGATCGGCCAGATGCCGCTCGAATGCGTATGGCCGAACACGGTCCGGATCCGGTGTCCGTTCAGGAAGTCGTGGTGCTTGACGAGATACTGATCGCAGTACTCGTCGCAGTGCTCGCCGAGCTCCTTGTCGAGCGCCGTGCCGCGGAAGCTCGAGGCCCGCTTCGTGCCCTCGCTCACCTGACGGTTGCCGTAGCCCTCGACCAGGGAGACGAGCCAGCCCGGCGCATGCCTGTCCAGGAACTTGGCGGCCAGTCTCGCGAGCCAGGCCGGCACGTACCAATGCTTTTTCACCAAGTCGTCCAAGATGCCGTGGACATACGTGGACAGCTTCCGGATATAGAGCCTTCGGATGGCGTCCTCGATCCCCCGGGTCTCCTGCTTCTCGATCTTGCCGTAGAAGGCCTCCACGAACCCGTCTGCGCCGATGCCGGCGCCGATCTGGCCGAGATGGTACCAGAGCATCTCGAACCATCCGGCGTTCAGCTCCTCGAGCTCCTCCAGGGTCGGCACCTTGCCGTTGAACAGATCGGCATAGAGATCCGAAATGATGGTGAAGGTGTCCTCCACGTAGTGGCCGTGATGGAGCACATAGGCAAGCCCCGGCGCGTCCTTCGGCATCACGTACACGTTCGGATAGCAGATCTCGATCTTCGGGACCCCCATGAGCTGGGCGAGGAAGGGGAGCGCGTCGGAACCGTAGATCCTGTCCGTTCTCGGGTAGAAGCCGTGCGGCACCTCGGGCAGCACATCCATCACCTCGGCACGCTCCGAGGCGAGGAGCCAGATGTGATGATCGTGGTTTCCGGGCACGTAGATCAGGCGATCGGCGCAAGACGCGACGATTTTGAGGAGCGACTGGACCTTCGGCACGGTTTCCTCGTATCGGGCGAGCGACAGATCGAAGATGTCGCCCAGGAGCACGAGGACTTCGGACTTCCCCACGTGCTCGATGACGAAATCCCTGAAGCGGTGCATTTCCGTCGGGTCGTCGAGGATGCTGTTGCCGGCGCCCATGTGCGCATCGGAGATCACGGCGACGCTGTTCGCGACCAGAGGCTTGATGTTCGGCATGGTCCCTCTCTGTCAGGAAATCACTTCATCGCGCTT
>Ga0315282_10005864_pt1 | contig 20769 bp, 17 predicted proteins | sample YL17G07_20_MG_FD_203693 | JGI IMG/M metagenome (GOLD analysis project Ga0315282, IMG submission 203693) | Sediment microbial communities from Yellowstone Lake, YNP, Wyoming, USA - YL17G07_20 | ecosystem: Environmental > Aquatic > Freshwater > Lake > Sediment | place: USA: Wyoming | collected... | reverse complement strand
GACTCCAGGCGAGGTAAGATTGTTAAGCATAGATTTTCGGGGAGGCAGAAGCCAGGAAGCGTATATATCATTTGTGGCTAATATTTCTTTTGAGGCGGATGGGAAGCCAGAGATTAAAAAAGCTTGCTTCTATTGGTCAGGAGAGGGGCCAGACTGTTTTGATATGATGTATGTAACCTTTGGACCGCAGAGAACATTCCAAGTTCAGCTTCCCGGTATGAGCGCTGGCTCATATACAGTGAGATGCTATGCTGAATATATTCAAGACGGAGAGACACGAAAGACTAATGTGATAGCTACCCAAATCTTTGTTGCTGCCAGCAAGGAATAAAAAGCATGGGTGAATGGGTGTTGTATGGATGCAATAAAATAATGCCTTATAACGCACCCTTAGTGTCGGGTCGCAAACTGAGCTTAGAAAAATTTGTCCACTTGCACATGACTACATACACAAGAAGCCCAAGACCGGGAAGAAACTTTAAAGGAAAGCACGGTAGACCTTGAGTTGGCCGTGTTGAAAAATAGAAACAGAATGGTAAACAAGGGGTCATCTTGAATTTTAACAGGCCATTCTAATAATTTTTGCGAAAAAAAGGTTGGCATTTATGAATCAAAAGGGAATTACATTGATTGAACTATTACTGGTTATAGTAATTCTTGGAATCCTCGCTGGTGTAGCCATACCTACCTACAACGGTTACACGCTAAGAGCACGGCGGTCTGATGCCAAAACAGCATTAGAACAACTGAGAGCAGCCCAAGAGATGAGGAGGGCGGAGAAAGGGAGCTATTCCGTAGATGTGACGGAGCTTCAGAACACTTTGGGAGTTCTGACGGAGGCAGGAGATTATACTATATTGTTGGATTCTGCTACCGCTACGTCTTATGTGGGTGAGGCACAACCTTGGAATCCAAGGCAAATTAGCGATGGCAGTTTATTCATTGACCAAGATGGTGTTGAAACACCTCCTGATAAATGGGCTAAATAGGCCAAATCCCGTATTGAGATTGCTAATTTTCTTGTACGATTTGGTTCGTCATGCCAAATCTTTGATTGTCCATGGTGGGGCAGTGGGAAGAGAAACCGAGCTATATCTCAAGAGGTAGGAAGCCCAAGATAGTAGTTACTAAGGTCCAACGACCACATCAGAGCACATCAGAAAGGCTATTGATGAATATTTAGAAAAATTCAAAGAAAGAAAGGAGAGGACAAAAGATGGAAAGAAAGAGGATTGTTTTTCTATTTCTTTTTGTTGCTCTTATTCTGGTTTTTTCTTCATGCCATCCTCGTCATGTTTCAGATATTAAACCTAACATGACGAAAGAAGAAGTGGTCTCTTTGTGGGGGAAAACAGACCTTATCACCTATAGAACTGTTAATGGGAGCACTGCTGAAACTTGGGAATATCATTTCTTGAACTCGGGTTCTATTTGTTGGGTTACTTTTTCTCAAGATAGAGTAGTGGCTACCCAGTGTCGTCCTCTGCGAGGTAGACCATTAATGGTTAACCCACCGTCAGAGCAGAACAAACTGGGACCCCCTCCCATTGAACGGAGTTTGGTCCGTGAGGGTGACTTTGCGATCAGGCTGGCCGAGGCATTGAAGATAGGAGAAGCTAAGAGCGAGGCAGAAGCCGAGAGTATGTTGGCTTCGGTGGGTATTGCACCCAAAAATGGATGGATTGCTGATTATCCCTTGACTCCGGATATTATCGGAGACCTGGAAAATGCTATTGGCAGAGCTGCGGATTCCGGCAAGATAGCCATGAACAGGGATGAGGCAATCAAGGCATTCCAGAATCTCATTAGGGATATCGAAAGTCAGTATGCTGGAGTTGAACCGCCCCCCGGTATGCAACCCTATCCTGAACCATATTATTACCCTGGATTCTATTACTACCCCTATTTCTTCCTGTACCCATACTACTACGGTGGTTATTATCGTTTCTACTACCCTTATTACTACCATCATCGCCGTCATTGGAGGTAACTATGAGAGTCGAGGGTAAGGTGATAAATGACTTATATATCCATAAACAGGTGATAGCGGAAATAGAAATTCAGCCCTTTAAAGGAGCGTTGGGGTTATCGAAAAAAAACCTGTGGTCTCCTCTCGAAGATAACGAAGATCGGTTGCAGATCGCAGATTGAAAAAAATTTAAAGGAGGTCAGAACCTTGGAAGAGTTGGAAAGGATCTCTAACTGCGCAAAAAAAAGACTCCCGAATATTTTATTCTATGGGCTGGCCTTCTTTACGTCCATTTTCCCATCTTTTCTTTCAAGCGCTTTTGCCGAAACAATTAACTCCCGGGCAGCAGTTGTCATGGATATGTCAACAGGAACTATTCTGTATGCGAAAGATCCTGAGCGTCGACTTCCTCCTGCTAGTACCGCAAAACTGATGACAGGTATAGTAGCGATAGAGAAAGCAGACCTTAACGATGTCGTAACAATTAGCAAAAATGCCTCTAGAACCCGTTCTTTGAAGGCGGGCCTCAAAAAAGGGGACAAGATAACGGTGGAAAAACTTCTTTACGCTGCGCTCATAAGATCTGCAAACGATGCTGCCGTTGCTCTCGCGGAAGCTGTCGCCGGTTCTGAAAAGTATTTTGTCGATCTGATGAACCAAAGGGCCATTTCTCTCGGGGCAAAGGATACTAAATTCATAAACTCGAGTGGTCTCCCCGGTCCTAACCAATATACCACAGCCTTAGATTTATCGAGAATAATGAATTGTGCATTGAGCTACCCCAAATTGAAAGAGATCTTTCGAACCCCTGCGGTGGAACTCCTGACAGAGAAAGGGGAAATCTTGTTTCTGAAAAATACGGACAAGCTTTTATGGTCGGATGAAGATCTTATCGGAGGAAAGACAGGATACACCTTCACGGCAGGACACTGTTTTGTATGTGCCGCGGAACGTGGGGAAGAGCTGATCATTGTTGTCCTTCTTGGGAGTCCAAGCCGGGGGCATCTTTGGAAAGAGACGGAAGCACTTATTGATAAAGGGTTCCAGATCATAGCGAACAGAAAGAGGCTGTGATAGACCGGAAGTAGGTTCGATGAAATGAAAAAAGAGGGTAAGAGTTCTTTCTTAAAATCAATTACGCCTGGAGAACGGTTATGGTTGAGGGAGCATGTGCAAAATCAAATAGAGACAAGGGAATGAACTTTCAAGAGGGTAGAAAAAGACGGCACAACTTTATTAATCCATGAAAGCGGTAGTTTCGGTTGGAATGTAAAGGTAGAAGGTATTGATTGGAAGGCACATCAGAAAGCAAAGAAGAAGATGATGCAGGGATGAAAATTAGGATTGGGATGAAGCAAATGGAATTTATATTTTGTATTTTCTTTATAGGTCTTTCTGTTGCTACAAGGCTTGAAGAGGCTTTCCTGTTACCAAACTGAAAAAGCTGTCATGGCCCCTCCAATCACCAGAAGAGATGTTTGTCACTTGTCGAAAGAAATATCCCCGGCTTTGGCCGTTTTGTTCTTCGCTATCTTTTTCTCCTATTTTTTAGACAATTTAACTTTAATAAAGGGCTGGGAGGTTATCTACAGGGCGTTATTCCGATTTTTCCGGCTCACCTTACTTCTTTGCCTTCCACTTTATGTACTATCGCCCATTTATAGTTTCGTCATCGACAAAATAAGAGGGAAGCTACTTCAGATGGAAAAGATAGAAGAAATGCATATTAATCCCATTAAGCACTGGATCTTTCGGCCTTTTCAAGGAATTGGCATCGGACTTCTCTTTGAAACAAAATTGCTTGCAGCCCTCCAGATAATAACAGGAGTGACAGCCACGCCTTTCCCTTTATTCCCCCGAGGCCAGTTTCAGCTTGACCGGTTGTTGGTCATCAGCGGAATCACGGTGGTCATTTCACTTTTCCTATCTACGCTCTGGACCCTCGATGATGTAGGGATAAGGTACGTCAACCGAAAGGATCAAGAGATCAAGAAGATTGGGAAATATGTAGGAACGCTTATGCCCATCATCTTTGGATTTTACGGGATATTTAGCCTTATTCAGCATTTTCCAACGGTACGGGTTTTCATCTACTTGTTTAAAACCGTTATTATTCTCTACCCTCCGTTTACAGCCTTCACAGTCTTCCACACCCGTTTCCTTAAGAACAAAGCTGATTATTTTTCCCAAAAAGCATCAATTAGAAAAGGAGGCGTATGGTATGGGGATGAATAATTTGCTTGCAGACGCAAATGGATACATTAGCCGCCAGCCCAAACCATTTTTGATAATATCAGGACTCATATTTGTGCTCTTGGTGGGGTTTGTTGATTACGCGACAGGATCAGAACTGAATGTCTCTATATTCTATCTGATCCCTATTTCTCTTTCGGTCTTTTTTCTAAATAGAAAGGCGGGAGTTTTTTTATCTATCGCCAGCGCTGTGGTGAGTTTGGCGGCTGATCTTATGGCGGGACACAATTATTCACATCCTATGATTATTTATTGGAACAGTGCCGTACAATTAGGTTTTTTCCTCATCATTGTTTTTATTTTGTCGGCATTAAAAATTGAATACGAAAAGGCTGTAAACCTCAATGCCGACCTGCAGGACACACTTGTTGAGCTCAAGAGAACGGAGGATGAGTTAGAGCGGAAAGCACAGGATCTCGCCTGCTCCAATGCGGAATTGGAACGATTTGCTTATGTGGCTGCCCATGATCTAAAGCAACCACTCATTGTAGCTGGAGGCTACATGAACCGTCTGGGGCGTCTTTACAGAGACAAACTTGACCCTAATGCCGAGAGATTTATCGGGTACGCTTCAGATGCGATGAGTAGGATGGAAGCACTCATAGACGCCCTTTTGGCTTATGCGAGGGCCGGTGCAAAAGCCAACGAGCTGAAGGTGACGAATTGTAATGAAGTCATCGGCCTCGCAGTCACTGATCTCCAAGCAGAGATTGAAAAGAGCGGCGCAATTGTGACCCATGACCCGCTGCCTATTGTGTTGGCAGATGATATTCAAATTGGCCAACTTTTTCAGAACTTGATCAGCAATGGCATTAAATTCCACAAGGAGAGACCTCCGCGCGTCCATGTGTCGGCAAAACGGAAAGAGAACGAATGGGTCTTTTGCTTTTGTGACAATGGGATAGGCATCGACCCCAAAGACATAAACGGTGTCTTTGATATTTTTCAACGGTTGCACAGTAGTTCTGAATACCAAGGCAGTGGCATCGGCCTTGCAACCTGTAAAAAGATTGTAGAATGCTATGGAGGACGAATCTGGGCAGAGTCTGAGCCTGGGAAGGGGTCAAAATTCTGCTTCACAATTCCAATAAAGCATGAAACGCCCATTTAGTACATAGCGGGGGAAGCCTTGGTGAATACCGTCTTTTTCCATCAAAAATACTAACTTCACCCCATGGACTTTTTACTTTATTTTCTATATAGGTATGTGATTAATCTAAGGCATCACGCTGAACAAAGACAAGATCGGCAAGCTTGTGGCGGAATGCTCCTGCTTGTGACGGTGGTAATGTAGTGGATGAGTGTGTATTGAGCTCCAGATGGGGTCAGGATCATTCCTTGTGAGGCCGTAACGATGACGTTCACGCCAGAGGAGAAAAAAGAGGAAAAGGAAGAAAAGAAGGACGATAAGTCGAAGCGGACTCGTGCTGCTCGATCGCGCAGGCGCTGGTGGATCGCGCTGCTGGCGGTCTGTCTGATAGCCATCGTGGCGTATGTCTTCTTCATCAAACCGGAGGAAGCCGCCAGAAATAAAAATAAGGAGGCCGCCCCTCCCCCGGGCGTGCCGGTGGTCGCAGTGGCAGCAAAGAAGGCCGATTTTGCTGTTTATCTTACGGGACTCGGCTCTGTTACACCGGTCAATACGGTCACGGTGAGGACACGGGTTGACGGACAACTCATGGAGGTCCCTTTCCGGGAGGGCCAGGTCGTCAGCAGTGGGGATCTCTTGGCCACAATCGATCCGCGGCCCTTCGAAGTGCAATTGACCCAAGCCGAAGGGCAGTTGGCGCGGGATTTCGCGTTTCTGAAGAACGCTCGGCTGGACCTGGAACGCTACCGGGTGCTGTGGGAACAGGATTCGATCCCCAAGCAGCAGTTGGACACCCAGGAAGCCCTCGTTCGCCAGTATGAAGGTATCGTCAAGACTGATCAGGGGCAGATCGACAGCGCAAAACTACAGCTCGTTTACTGCCGTATCACCGCACCGATCGGTGGTCGAATCGGGTTGCGTCTGGTGGACCCAGGTAACATTGTCCATGCGACCGATGTCAACGGTCTGGTGGTGATTACGCAGCTTCAGCCTACTACGGTTATCTTTCCCATTCCTGAAGATAGTTTGCCCCAGGTGCTTGCCAAACTCAAAACAGGTGGGCTTTTGCCAGTAGAGGCCTTTGACCGTGAGATGAAGCAAAGACTTGCCGTGGGGTCCCTCCTGACCGTCGATAATCAGATCGATCCAACCACTGGGACGGTGCGGCTCAAGGCGATCTTCCCAAACGAAAGGAATGAGCTTTTCCCCAATCAGTTTGTCAATGCCCGTCTTCTCGTGGAAGTCAGGCGCGGAGCCACCGTCATACCTGCCCCGGCCATTCAGCGAGGTCCCCAGGGCACCTTCGTCTATGTGGTGAAGGCGGATCGGACAGCCACGGTGCGACCGATTACGATCGACGAAATCCAGGGAGGCGATGTGTCCGTCAAGGCGGGGCTGTCGCCGGGTGATCTCGTCGTGGTAGATGGCGCAGACAGGTTGAGAGAAGGTACCCGGGTAGAGTTAAAGGCTCAAGGCGGCGGCACCACGCAAAAGGGCTCCTAATGAATATTTCCCGTATCTTCATCCTTCGCCCGGTCGCAACGACCCTGCTGATGGCTGCGATCATCCTGGCAGGCTTTGTGGCATACCGTCAGTTACCGGTATCCGCCCTGCCGACGGTGGATTACCCGACCATCCAGGTACGTACTTTTTTCCCGGGTGCGAGTCCTGAGGTGATGGCCTCATCCGTGACGGCTCCCCTGGAGCGCCAGTTCGGTCAGATGCCCGGTCTGACCCAGATGATGTCAACAAGCTCAAGCGGCAGTTCGATCATCGCACTGCAGTTCACGCTCGACCTCAGCCTCGACGTCGCCGAGCAGGAGGTGCAGGCTGCCATCAATGCGGCCTTCACGTTTCTGCCGCGAGATCTTCCCAACCCGCCCGTTTACAGCAAGGTAAACCCGGCTGACGCACCGATCCTGACCCTGGCGTTGAGCTCCGACACGTTACCGCTTTTTCAGGTGGAAGATTTGGCGGATACGCGATTTGCTCAGAAGATTTCGCAGCTTCCGGGCGTGGGGCTCGTCAGCATCAGCGGTGGTCAGAGACCGGCCGTGCGAATTCATGCCAATCCGACCGCTCTGGCTGCCTATGGCCTGACCCTTGAAGACCTGCGAGTGGCCATCTCGGCTGCCAATGTCAATCAAGCCAAGGGCAGCTTCGACGGCCCGCGACAGGCCTATATCATCGGTGCGAACGATCAGCTCTTTTCGAGCCGGGAGTATGGACCGCTGATCATCGTTTATCGTAACGGCGCGCCGATACGGCTGTCCGATGTCGCCGAGGCAATCGACGATGTCGAGAACGTGAACCAGTCAGCCTGGATGAACGATACCCCTTCGGTGATCTTGAACATTCAGCGGCAACCCGGTGCCAACGTCATCGAAGTCGCTGACCGGATCAAGAGGCTTTTGCCCCAGTTGCAAAGTTCTTTACCGGCCTCAATCAAGGTCTCCATACTCACTGATCGCACCACCACTATTCGCGCCTCGGTCAGAGACGTTCAATTCGAGCTGATGCTCGCCGTTGTCCTCGTGGTGCTGGTCATTTTTCTCTTTCTGCGCAACTTCGCCGCAACAACGATTCCCAGTGTGGCCGTCCCTTTGTCCTTGGTAGGCACCTTCGGGGTGATGTACCTGATCGGATATAGCCTCAATAACCTATCGTTAATGGCCCTCACGATTTCGACGGGCTTCGTCGTCGATGATGCCATCGTCATGATCGAGAATGTCGCCAGGTACGTCGAGCAGGGGGATTCACCGATGGAGGCAGCCCTCAAGGGCTCTAAACAGATCGGTTTCACCATCCTCTCCCTTACCGTCTCGCTCATTGCCGTACTCATCCCGCTCCTCTTCATGGAGGACGTTGTAGGACGGCTGTTCCGCGAGTTCGCCGTCACCCTCGGCGTCACGATTCTCATCTCGGCGGCTGTATCGCTCACCTTGACGCCGATGATGTGTGCGAGGATCCTTAAACACACGCCTGAGGAAAAGCAAGGAAGGTTCTTTCGTGCCTCTCAGAACCTTTTCGACAGGGTGATCCAATTATACGGGAAGACGCTGCGATGGGTGCTGGGGCATCAGACGTCTACGCTACTGGTTGCTGTGGGTACCCTGGTCCTCACGGTGTTGTTATACATCGTCGTGCCGAAAGGCTTTTTTCCAGTCCAGGATACCGGGGTCATCCTGGGCATTTCGGAGGCACCGCAATCGATCTCGTTTCTCGGGATGGCAAAGGAACAACAAAGGCTCGCAAGGGTGATCCTCCAAGACCCGTCAGTCAAAAATCTCTCCTCTTTCATCGGGGTGGACGGAACCAATACCACCCTCAACAGCGGCCGCATCCTCATTAACCTCAAACCCCTGGAGGAGCGGAAAGTGAGTGCGAGCGAGATCATCCGGCGACTTCAGCGGGATCTGGCAAAGGTCAAGGGTATTACGCTCTACATGCAGCCGGCGCAAGACCTCACCGTCGACACGCGCGTCAGCCGGACGCAGTATCACTATACGCTGGAGGATCCCGACATCGATGAGCTGAACAGCTTCGCTCCCAGGCTGGTCGAGACACTGCGTGCCCGGCCTGAGCTTCGCGACGTGAGTAGCGATCAACAGGATAAAGGGCTGCGGGTTTCAGTCGCCATCGACCGCAGCACTGCTTCGCGTTTCGGTATCACGCCCCAGTTCATCGACGACACCCTCTATGACGCCTTCGGCCAGCGCCAGGTCTCCACGATCTTCACACAGTTGAACCAGTATCGTGTCGTTTTGTCGGTCAAGCCTGACTTCAAGCAAGGTCCTGATAAGCTGAAGACGATCTATGTCCGCGGGACAGGGGGTGGGCAGGTGCCGCTCAGCGCGGTGACTCAGGCCGCAGAGACGACCGGACCGCTCGTCATCAACCGCCAAGGCCAGTTTCCGGCGGTGACGCTCTCCTTCAACCTGGCACCCGGGGTATCGCTCGGAGAGGCCGTAAGCGCGGTCGAATCGACCACGCGGGAGATGGGGCTGCCGGCGAGCATCCTGGGAAGCTTCCAGGGCACGGCCCAGGCCTTCCAGGCCTCGCTGACACACGAACCGCTGCTGATTCTGGCGGCCCTTGTGACGGTCTATATTGTGCTCGGGGTGCTCTATGAGAGCTATATTCACCCGATCACCATCCTCTCCACGCTCCCTTCAGCCGGAGTGGGAGCGGTTCTGGCGTTGCTGATTTTTCGCACGGAGCTCAGTGTCATTGCCGTCATCGGCATCATTCTCTTGATCGGCATCGTCAAGAAGAACGGCATCATGATGGTCGATTTTGCCTTGGATGCCGAGCGCAAAGAGGGGAAGAATCCTGTCGATGCAATCTACCAGGCCAGCCTCTTGCGATTCCGGCCGATCATGATGACGACGATGGCAGCGCTGCTCGGGGCCCTTCCGCTGGCATTGGGCAGAGGAGTAGGTTCTGAACTACGCCAGCCCCTCGGCATCTCCATCGTCGGCGGCCTCATCATTAGCCAGATGCTCACCCTTTATACCACGCCGGTCATCTACCTCGCCTTCGATCGGCTGGCGAAACGGATACGTGGCGGCCGTTCTAAAAATACGAACGGCACCGCCGACCGCATGGGCACGTCATGAACATCTCGGCGACCTTCATCCACAGGCCTGTTGGGACAATGCTTCTCACGATAGGACTAGCCCTCGCCGGGGCGATTGCCTTTTGTTTGCTGCCCGTGTCACCTCTGCCTCACGTCGACTTTCCAACGATCCAGGTGTCGGCGAGTCTCCCTGGAGCAGACCCAGAAACCATGGCGACATCGGTTGCAGCACCACTTGAACGCCAGTTTGGAGAGATCGCAGGCGTGACTGAAATGACGTCGACCAGTTACCTCGGGTCGACCAGCATCGTGCTCCAGTTTGACCTGAACCGCAACATCGACGGAGCTGCACGGGATGTTCAGGCCGCAATCAATGCGGCCCGAGGCTATCTGCCGGCGAACCTTCCGAGCAACCCGACCTACCGCAAAGTCAACCCGGCTGAGGCACCCATTCTCATCATCGCACTCACCTCCGACACAGTAGGCACGGCCCAGATGTACGATGCGGCCTCGAGCATCCTCCAGCAGAAGCTATCCCAGGTGGAGGGTGTCGGCCAGGTCTTTGTGGGCGGAAGCTCGCTTCCTGCGGTCCGCGTGGACCTGAACCCAATGGCCTTGAATAAATACGGGATTGGCCTCGAAGAGGTCCGCGGGGTGTTAGCTGGCACCAACGTAAACCGGCCGAAGGGGCAATTGGCGGACGAAAAGAGAACCTGGGAAATCCAGACCAACGACCAGCTCCGCGCCGCGGAGCAGTACCGCCCCATTATCGTCGCTTACAGGGCCGGCGCGGCTGTGCGGCTACCCGATGTGGCTAAAGTGCAGGATTCGGTGGAGGACCTGCGGACGGCGGGGGTGGTAAACGAAAAGCCAGCGGTGATGGTGGTCGTCTTTCGGCAGCCCGGGGCAAATATCATCGGCACGGTCGACCGGATCCGCAGCCTGCTGCCGCAACTCGAGGCGACCATGCCCGGTGGCGTCAAGCTTTCAATCACTCTGGACCGGACGCCCCCGATTCGCGGCTCCCTGCGCGACGTTGAGCTGACCCTCGTCATCTCAGCCTGCCTTGTGATTTTGGTCGTCTTCATCTTTCTGAGAGATGTCCGCTCTACCGTTATCCCTGGGGTGGCGGTTGGGGTCTCCCTCGTCGGCACCTTTGGTGTGATGTACCTCTTCGGTTACAGCCTGGATAACCTGTCCCTGATGGCCCTCACCATTGCCACGGGTTTTGTCGTTGACGACGCCATTGTTGTTCTCGAGAACATCACCCGGTATAAGGAAAAAGGGATACCTCCTCTTCAAGCAGCATTGATGGGATCAAGAGAGATCACCTTCACGGTGCTGTCGATGAGCGCCTCCCTGGTTGCAGTCTTCATCCCCATTCTCCTGATGGGCGGGATGGTAGGCCGTTTGTTCCGAGAGTTCGCCGTGACGCTCTCCGTGGCCGTAGCTCTCTCCCTCGTCATGTCGCTGACGACGACACCGATGATGTGTGCCAAGCTTCTTAAGACTGAAAATACCGATGCCCACGGGCGTCTTTACAGAGCGAGCGAGCGGATCTTTAATGGGATGCGTCGCCGCTACGATGTGACGCTCCGCTGGGCACTACGCCACCCACGGTTTATGCTCACTCTGATGCTGGTCACGATCGGGGTCAATGTCGGTCTCTTCATTGTCGTTCCGAAAGGCTTCTTTCCGGAGCAGGATACCGGCCGGCTCAACGGCACCATTCAGGCGGAGCAGGATATATCGTTTCAGGCTATGAGGGAGAAATTGACGGAAGTGGTGAATGGGATCAGGAGCGATCCTGATGTGGACTACGTGGGGGCGTTCACCGGGGGAGGAGGAGGCGGTGCCACAACAAACACCGGGCGGATGTTCATTGCACTAAAACCATTCGGGGAGCGGAAAGCCACTGCAGGGCAGGTGATCACGCGGCTGCGCAGAAAGCTCGCCCAGATACCCGGCGCGCCGACTTATTTTCAACCCGTGCAGGATCTGCGTATCGGAGGAAGGTTAGGCCCTTCGTTATATCAGTACACACTCCAGGGGGACAATCTGGCAGAGCTCAACGCATGGGCTCCGCGTGCACTCCAGCGAATGCGCAGACTGTCCCAACTGGTCGATGTCAGCAGCGATCAACAGGACAAAGGACTGCAGGCGTCGGTCGTGATCGACCGCAGCACTGCGTCAAGGCTCGGCATCGCGCCGCAGCTCATCGATGATACCCTGTATGACGCCTTCGGCCAACGGCAGGTGTCGATCACCTACACCCTCTTAAACCAGTACCATGTGGTCATGGAGGTTGAACCCCGCTTCTGGCAACGCCCCGACACGCTGAAAGACATTTACGTGCAGACGCCGGCAGGAGAGCAGGTGCCACTCAGCACATTCGCGCATTTTGAACGGAGGGCAACGTCACTCTCAGTAAACCACCAGGGACAGTTTCCGTCGGTGACAATCTCGTTCAATTTGGCTCCGGGGGTAGCGCTCGGGGATGCGGTGAAGGTGATCCAAGGGGCGACCCAGGAGATGGGGCTGCCCTCAAGTATCCGGGGCAGCTTCATGGGCACCGCTCAGGCCTTCCAAGCCTCTCTAGCCAATGAACCGCTTCTCATCTTGGCCGCACTCGTCACAGTCTACATCGTGCTCGGGGTGCTCTATGAGAGCTACATCCATCCGATCACCATCCTGTCCACGCTCCCGTCGGCCGGAGTCGGAGCGGTTCTGGCACTGCTCTTTTTTCACACGGAGCTCAGTGTCATTGCCCTTATCGGCGTCATTCTTTTGATCGGCATCGTGAAGAAGAACGGGATCATGATGGTGGACTTTGCGCTGGATGCTGAGCGCAAGGAGGGCAAAAGCCCTGTCGATGCGATCTACCAGGCCAGTCTCTTGCGATTCCGGCCGATCATGATGACGACGATGGCAGCGCTGCTCGGGGCGTTGCCATTGGCACTGGGCAGAGGGGTGGGTTCTGAGCTTCGGCGGCCCCTCGGTATTGCCATCGTCGGCGGGTTGATGATCAGCCAGATGCTCACCCTTTACACGACGCCGGTGATGTACCTCTACCTTGACCGCCTGAGGCTTTGGCTCAAAGGACACAGGCCCCGCGCCGGGCATCACACGGTCCCGGGCGCCATCGACATGTGAGGTGCTGGATTGACCGTGATGGTGCGCTGGAGGAATGGTGCTCCGAACGGACACGAGACAGGCTCTGGAGAAGAGTCGGAGGAGGACAATCGATGCTTCACTTAAGAGTACCTTGTCGCAAATGGATGGGGCCGCTCTGGGTCATGCTTTCGGCACTCGCTGGAATACTTGCGCTCCTTGCAGCCTGCACGGTCGGCCCAAATTACGTGAGGCCCAAAGCCGAGGTACCGGAGGCTTACAAGGAGATTGAAGGCTGGAAGGTGGCCCAGCCGAAGGACGAGATCCTTCGGGAGGCGTGGTGGAAAATTTTCAAAGATCCTCAACTAAACGCCCTCGAAGAGCAAGTCAACGTTTCGAACCAGAACCTGGCCATCGCAGAAGCCCAGTTTCGTCAGGCTCGTGCGCTGGTACAGGTCGCTCGAGCAGGCTACTTTCCAACGATCACGATCGGGGCTTCTTTTACACGTTCCCTCACATCCTCTAACGCGAGTCCCAGCACGACAACAGGCCCCATCTCTAACTATCTGTTACCCGCCTCTGCATCGTGGGAACCTGACCTCTGGGGCCGGGTTCGCCGTCTCGTCGAGTCCAGCACGGCAAGTGCCCAGGCGAGTGCGGCAGACCTCCAATTGACTCGGTTGCTTGTTCAAGCAGAACTGGCCCAGAATTACTTTCAGCTGCGCGCACTCGATAAGCAGAAACAGCTTCTGGATGCAACGGTCACCGCCTACCAGAAGTTCCTCGAACTGACAAAGAACCGGTACGGGAGCGGTGTGGCGTCCAAGCTGGACGTACTTCAGGCGGAGACCCAGCTTAAGACCACCCAGGCTCAGGCGATTGACGTAGGGGTGCAGCGCGCACAGTTGGAGCACGCGATCGCTTTGCTCGTTGGCAGACCCACATCAGTCTTTTCCATCCCGATCGCTCCGATTGAGATGGTCCCTCCTGCCATACCCGTCGGCGTGCCCTCGGAACTCCTCGAACGCAGACCCGATATCGCCGCCGCCGAGCGACTGATGGCAGCAGCAAATGCTCAGATCGGGGTTGCCATCGCAGCCTATTATCCGAACATCACGTTGAGCGCATCGGGTGGCTTTCAAGCCACGGATCTGGCAAAATGGCTGACGTGGCCAAGTCGTTTCTGGTCGGTTGGGGCGGCGATAGCGGAAACCGTCTTCGAGGGAGGCTTGAGACGGGCTCAGACCGCCCAGGCACGAGCTGCCTATGACGCTACCGTAGCATCGTACCGTCAGACCGTGCTGACCGGATTTCAAGAGGTGGAAGACAATCTCGCTGCACTTCGTATTCTGGAGGAAGAGGCCCGGGTGCAAGATGAGGCAGTAAAGGCAGCCCAAGAATCGGTGAGATTGGCCATCAACCAATATAAGGCGGGAACACTGAGTCAACTGAACGTCATCGTAGATCAGGCTGTCGCATTGAACAACGAGAGAACCGCAGTGGAGATCCTCAGCCGCCGGGCGACCGCCAGCGTACTCCTTGTTAAAGCCCTTGGCGGCGGATGGGGTCAGGCCGAGGAGGATCGGGTTCTAAAATGATCCATTTTCTCCAACGTCGAAGTGGATCTCTCTTCTTGAACTTCGGAATGAACAAGGGGGATAGGTCACGAAATCTCGAAGAAATTTTGGATCCGGGCGTCCGAATGGCCAAATTTCCAAAACATGATTTCTTTTCTTGCTCGGAATTTTCCGATTTCGACGTTGGGATTTCGAATTTTATGGAAGCTACAGTGGCGAACTGAATCACGATCGGTGTTACTTCAAAGGCGATTGGAACATATTCAGAGGGGAGACGAAGATGGAAAAATGGAAATGTAAAATCTGTGGTTACATTTACGATCCAGAAAAGGGCGATCCCGATGGTGACGTTCCTCCCAATACGCCCTTTGAGAAATTGCCTGACACTTGGGCCTGCCCGGTATGCGGTGCCCCGAAAGATATGTTCGAAAAAATTTAGTGAAATTGAGAATTTTGGGATTTGCGGATTGAGGAATTGTTACTTTCTCAATTCCCCAATTCGCGAATTCTTCAATCTCTTAATGACTAAATCCCTTAATCCTTCAAACCGACAGCTCGCAATGCCCGGCGGATCAGTTCCTTTGCCAATTGAACTTTATACTCATTATCCCTCAGTGGCCGCGCATCTGCCACGGCAACTTCTCCAGCGGTCTTCGCCAGCCCTTCAGAGAGCTTCTGTCCCTGTAAGATCTTTTCAGCATCCTCTGCCCGCCACGGAAATGAGGCCACTCCTCCCAGAACCAAGAGTACCTCTGCCATGCAATCACTATCGGAGTTCACCTGGGGTGCTACACTCACTGAACTACCCTCGCCGTAAAGGCGAGGGGTTCTGAAAACTCATCGACTTCAAGTTGACAATGGGTCTGGTTCTCGTTTCATTGTCATTCCTGCGGAAGCAGGAATGCAGAGGCAGAATGAGAAAAATAAAATTCTGGATACCCGCTTTCCCGAGTGTGACGAAATAATGCGGTTCGTTTTCGAGTCCTTCTCATAGTTTGAGCAAATGAAGCCATTGACTTTAAAACGAAAATTTCTTAGTTTTAATGCGAGAAGTGGATAGGCCTGGTGGGCCTTCTGGAACTCAAATGACAGAACCACCCCAATCGCTCAAACCTTTTTTCATCTTCTCTGCTCTCTCCGCCCTCTACATCCTTTCCATGTTTTACCGCGTCTCGAATGCAGTCATCGCTCCCAATCTCACCCAGGACCTGGGTCTGAATGCCGAGACCCTCGGCATCCTCGGAGGCGCTTACTTCTACTCCTTTACCCTGCTTCAAATCCCGTTAGGACCAATGCTCGATCGAATCGGTCCTCGAATGATCATCACTTCTTTTCCATTGATCGGAGGATTGGGCGCTTTTCTCTTTGCCTTTGGCCAATCCTTTACCACAGTCCTTTTGGGAAGAATCCTGATTGGAGTGGGCATGGCTTGCGTGCTCATGGGTGCGATGAAGGTCTTCATATTGAGGTTTCCTCCAGAGAGGTTTACCACCCTTGTTGGCATCCTCGTCTCGGTTGGTACTTTCGGCAACATTATTGCGGCTTCTCCATTGGCCTATTTCGCGTCGACGATTGGATGGAGGATCACTTTTATTCTTTCTGGTGGGATCACAACCCTCCTTGCCTTTTTAGCCTTCTGGGCTTTAGGAGGAGAAAAGAGAGAAGATGAGGACTTTCTCCCTTCTTCATCTGATCAAGGGATAGGAGTTTTTGAATCGATGCGACTGATCCTGAGTTCTCTTACCTTCTGGCAGCTTGGGGCCGTCGCCTTTTTCCGGTACGGAACTTTCGTTGGCCTTCAAGGTTTGTGGTTGGGTCCTTATCTGATCGATATCAAGGGATATTCCCCTATTCAAACAGGCAATGTGCTCATCCTGATGGCCATTGGAACGATTGTGGGAGGTCCCATTGCAGGTCAGCTCTCCGATCGGACCTTTGATTCCAGCAAGGGCGTAACTCTGTGGGGATTGAGTCTTTACGCTCTGAGCCTCCTTCCTCTGATCGGGGTGATGAAGATCCAGAGTCCTTTCTGGTATGGTCTCATCTTCTTTTTCATCGGTTTCTTCAATAGCTTTGGGATAGTGATCTACTCTCATGCTAAGGAACTCTTTCCCGTCACCATCTCCGGCACCGTGATGACATTTGTCAATTTCTTCAGTATGGGTGGAGGCGCAGTCTTTATGCCAGTCTTGGGGAAGATCATTGAATCCTTTCCGAGGGTAAACCAAGCTTACCCAGCCGGTGCCTATCACCTTTCTTTCCTGATCTGCTTCTTGGGCATGGCCGCCAGCCTAGTTTTTTATGGCTTCTCTAAATCTAAGAATGAAAATGCATAAGAATCATTTTGTCTCTGATGACAGGGACAAAAAATACTTGACACGATTAGGTGGATGGAGTAAGGGTTTTTGTGAAAATGCGAAAGTAAATTACGCTATGCGTAAATTCCGCCCGCAAAGGCCCCGTTATTTTGTTAACTCCTTAGCGAAGGGGTTATCTCTCCTCCAGGCTTTTGCCGAGGCGGGGCATCCTCTCATACTTTCTGAAATCGCCCATGCATTGGAGGCTAATAATACCACGGCAACCCGTCTTTGCTACACCCTCGTTGAATTAGGATTCATCCAGAAGGATGGTCAAAGAAGATATCATCTCACCCCTAAAGTCCTCACCCTTGGACATTCCTATATCTCCGGATTGGCCTGGGAGGAAGTAGCCAAATTTTATCTGGGGTCCCTATTCAAGGAAGTCGAAGAGACAGTTAATTTGTCCATATTAGAAGGCTCGGAAATGATATATCTCCTTCGAATCAGAAAGAGAAAGTATCTCCCTTTTGACATCCAGATCGGCACCAAGCTTCCCGTGTATTGTACGGCCATGGGAAAAGTCCTGGTCGCCATGGACTATCCCAATAAGACTCAATCCATTCTTAAGACATTGAAATTCAAGCCTCTGACTGCTCGTACCATTATTCGTTTGGATAAATTCATTGAAGAATTGGACAGCGTTCGAAAAAAAGGTTATGCGATCAACGACGAAGAACTCTCTATTGGAAATCGGGCTATAGCTGCCCCGATTATGGATAAACATGGCTATGCCGCAGCTGCGATCAACATTGCTATGCCAACGGCAGAATATAACCGAAGTCTTATCGAATATCCTATCTGAAGGATAGAGCTTCATAACAATTCTAAGGGGAGGTAGAAAGATGGGTCTTCCGATTGCATCACAACTGGCTAAGTTCGTTGTTGAAACGAAGTATCCACAAATTCCTGAAGATGTCGTGAGTTTCACGAAGGGGCTGGTGCTAAAAACGGTTGCGGGGACGCTGGCTGGATCAACCACGCCTTCGGGAAGGAAGATGTCTCACATGATAAAATCACGAAATCTTCGTGAAGATGCTGGAGTCATAGGCTGCGGCTTTAAAACGTCATTATGGGAATCGATTTTCTTAAACGCCTTTCTCGCTCATGCGAGCGAGTTGGAAGATGATAGTTTCGTTGGAGGGGTGTCTTGGGATATTACGGTGATCCCCCTGCTCCTCCCTCTGGCAGAGCATCTGAGAATTTCTGGAAAAAATCTAATCGAGGCACTTGTCGTTGGTCTCGAGACTCACACGAGAACCTGTTCATTCCCAACCGAACGGTTAGGAGTGGTGGTTTTCCCCGGTGCGGTGGGGCCGGCGGCTGCCGGAGCAAGAGCTTTAGGGTTAGGCATTCAAGAAACGGCTTCCGCATTAGGGCTGGCTATGTCAGGATCTGGTATTTCACTATTGAATCTTGGAACAGATGCTCATTTTTTAGAATCTTCACTTCAGTCTTTACAAGGAATCCTGGCCGCCGAAATGGCCAAAGAAGGAATGAGCGGGAATCCTGATATGGGAACATACCTCACGAACTTCCTCGGTAAGGAAAAAGTAAATCCAGAAAAGATGGTTGTGGATTTGGGTAAAGAATGGCAGTTCCGAAATATTGGCATCAAAAAATATCCTTGTTGCTTTTTTACACATCGGCAAATTGACTTAGTTCTCGAATTAAAAAAAGAACACAGCCTCTCATTTGAAGAGATGGAGAAAATCGAAGTGCATGCCAGCCCTGCTGATGAATGGTGTAATCGTCCGGAACCCCAATCCCTGGGAGATCTCCAGTTTAGCTTTCAACATCTTCTCGGGGCAGCGATGTTGGATGGGGATGTCAATTTCAATAATGTTGATGTGGATGTTTTGTTAGATCCCCGGTACAAAGAGGCGCGTTCTAAGGTCGAAGTGATGATTCACTCAGATCGATCTCCGGTATTAGTGCAAGCACCCGCTGAAGTGGTCATCAAAATGAAAGACGGCAAAAGATTTTCAGGCCAAAGGATGCATACCATTGGATCCGCCCAAGAACCGCTGACGCTTGAACAATACATACAACTTTATTACAAGTTCACAAGTGGTATCCTTCCAAATGAACAGATCGATAAAAGCGTGGAGGCTATCCTAAATTTGGAGAAACTGAGTGATTTGATGGAGCTGATGAATCTACTGAGTTCGAGGCACAGATTTTCGTAACTGAGCCGTAGAATCCTTGGCGGTATAATCAACTGGCCAAATTGTCCCGGTTTTCAAACGGGTAATGAAGAGATCCCGATTTACAGGAGGTAAATATGAAAACAGCATTGGTGACAGGTACAGGAAGCTCGGTGGGTAGGGAGGTGGCTCTATTTTTGGGCTCCAAAGGGTATAGAATCTTGACCCACGGGAGTGAGATGAAAAAGTCTCTCGAAGACACACATCACCAGCTTGATAAGGCAAATATTCCTTATGCACCTTACCTGGCAGATTACGCCTCGTTAAACCAAGTTGAGATCATGTGCAACAAGATTTTGGAGGATGAAAATCAATTGGATGCGATGATCCATATTGCAGGGGGAGCAAATGCTTTCGGGCACGACAAAATAACTTCTCAACAGATCTTAGATTCGGTAAATATCAATTTGATCGCACCCATGATCATCACACACAGATTATTGCGATTGCTAACCGAAGGGAGTGTCATCGTGCTCACCTCTGGCTTGCCCGGAATCCATTCCGGATGGTACCCTACCGACGCTTGCTATGATGCCGCAAAGGGCGGGGTTTTACGTTTTACAGAAAACCTTGCCCGTAACCTTGGCCCAAAGACAAGGGTCAACTGCATTGTTATTGGCCTCAATTATGTGGATGACAATCATAAAGAATGGAGAACGGCAATGGCGGCTAATATGCCAATGAAAAGGATAGCCTATGCAGAAGACTATGTGAAATGTGTCGACTTCTTTTTAAATCACGGCTACATCACAGGGGTTTCCTTACCCTTGGATGGGGGATGGTCTGTATACAATCCAAATCCGCCATTCAAGACTGTTAAGGATTGGGATTGAAATAGTGAAAGAGGGATTCGAAAATGGTCAAAAATTCAGGAGATGGATGACATGCCTACCTTATTTCATTTACTCCGCGCCTTGTGTGAGCTTCTAATCAGATGATCCAATGGCAGAACGCCGTCAACTCTTGAGATCTTTTTTTAATCTTTTCCATTCGCTCCGCCCTCTATACCCTTCCTATGTTTCATCGTGTTTCCAAAGGAATCATGGCCCCCAATCTTATCCAAGACCTTTGCCTTGATGTTTCAGGGCAGGAGAAATTGAGATGGACAATTCCAGAAGTGATCGAGCAGTTTGGCATCGCGGATGAAAAACTTCTTTTGCAAAAATAAGGAAAGAGTGAGCCTCTCTAAAGTTTAGGGAACAGAATGGAGAAAGATTCTCCTCCTTCCTTTCGGTCGAATTGGAAGGTAAGTTCAATTCGATCGTTCCTTAAGCCCATTGAGACGGGTTCCTTCGCATGATCCGCTTCGATGTGGGTGATGGATCGAGCAATGGCGATGATTCGATCCGCTACACGGGCGCTGGGCGGAGGAAGCTGGTATTTGCCTCCGGCATCGACCGTAAATAATACCTTTTCTTCTTTTGACCGCTGGATTGAAACCTTTTTAGCCTTTTCACTCGCTCCATAAAAAATTCCTAAACCGAGAAATTTCAGGACCAGTTCATCTAAATCACCACTCGGATCTCCAGAAACCCCTTTGCTGGCTCTCTCCAACTCCGTTTTAGGATCGGTCTCCAAATAACAGTCACAAAACTCCTGAAGCCGTTGATGATAATTTCTATCGTC
>Ga0315282_10005863_pt1 | contig 20769 bp, 17 predicted proteins | sample YL17G07_20_MG_FD_203693 | JGI IMG/M metagenome (GOLD analysis project Ga0315282, IMG submission 203693) | Sediment microbial communities from Yellowstone Lake, YNP, Wyoming, USA - YL17G07_20 | ecosystem: Environmental > Aquatic > Freshwater > Lake > Sediment | place: USA: Wyoming | collected... | reverse complement strand
CCAGACCTTGGAGCGTTTTTACCGCGAGGTCTTTCCGGAGCTTGCCGGCGATCGGGTCTTGGCGGTAGAATCGTCTCGATAAACCGCATCGTTGTTCAAGGAGAGGTGGCGGACTTGGGGATCGCGGCAAATTTGGCTTGGCAATCCGCAGCCGTCGAATTTTAAAGACTTCGGTTAGAGAAATCAGGGGAAGGAGAGGAGAAAAGGATGAGCAAGCGCGAGACATTTCAAGGGGTGATCGGCCGAACCGTGGCGGAATCCAAGCCGTGGTGGCCGGGGCCGAAACGATCCAAAGACGATAGCCCGAACGTGGTAGTGATTTTGTTCGACGACACAGGTTTTTCCCATTTCGGATGTTATGGCTCGACCATCGAAACGCCGAACATCGACCGGCTGGCCGCGGGCGGACTGCGGTTCACCAGCTTCCACACCACGGCGCTCTGTTCGCCCACACGAGCCTGTCTCATGACCGGCCGCAACCACCACACCGTGGGTATGCGGGCCATTGCCAATTTCAACACCGGGTTCCCGCACATGCGGGGCTGTATCCCGCCCAACGCCGCGACCGTCGCCGAGATCTTGCGCGATGAGGGGTACGCCACCTATGCCGTGGGCAAATGGCACCTGACGCCGATGATCGAGGCCTCCACGGCCGGGCCTCTCGACAACTGGCCGCTGCAACGGGGATTCGAGCGGTTTTACGGTTTCCTGCAAGGGGAAACCGATCAGTTCCACCCTGAGCTGACTTATGACAACCACCTGGTGGACCCGCCTGCCGGTTTTAAAGAGGGCTATCACCTCACCGAAGACCTCGTAAATCGTTCCATGGGGTTCATCCGGGACGTGAAATCGGTGCGTCCGGATCGGCCATTTTTTCTCTACCTGGCCTTCGGCGCGACGCACTCGCCGCACCAGGCGCCTCGGGAGTTCGTCGAGAAATACCGCGGTCGTTTCGATGCCGGCTGGGACAAGGTCCGGGAACAATGGTACCGGCGGCAACTGGAACTGGGCGTCATCCCGCCCGGCACCGAGCTGGCTCCGCGCAACCCGGGCGTGAAGCCCTGGGATGAGCTGACCGAAAGCGAGAAGCGTTTCGCCCTCAGGCTCCAGGAGGCTTTTGCCGGCTTCCTGGACCACACGGACCACCATATCGGCCGGCTGATCTCCTTTCTGGAGGAAATGGACGAACTGGACAACACCGTCGTCTTTTTGCTCTCGGACAACGGCGCCAGCCAGGAGGGCCAGGCGACCGGCGTCATGGACGAGTTTAAGTACTTCAACGGCGTGCTCGAGGACGTGGAGGCCCTCCAGGACAGGTTGGACGAGATCGGCGGGCCGCACAGCCATTGCAATTATCCCTGGGGCTGGGCACAGGCCGGGAACTCGCCCAACAAGTGGTACAAGCAAAATACCTTTGGCGGCGGCGTCCGCGACCCCTTGATCATCCACTGGCCGGCCCGCATCAAGGACCGAGGCGGCATCCGGAACCAGTTTCACCATGTCTCGGACATCACGCCCACTATTTTGGGGATCCTGGGCATCGAACCGCCCATGACCCATCGCGGCCAAGACCAGATTCCCATGTCGGGCACCTCCCTGGCCTATACATTTGACGCCCCGGACGCCCCCACCCAAAAGGGTCCGCAGTATTTCGAAATGGGCGGTCATCGCGGCATCTGGGCCGGTGGGTGGAAAGCCGTTACCTACCACCGGTCGGGAAAGCCGTTCGACGACGACGAGTGGGAGCTGTATCACCTGGATGAGGATTTTTCCGAAACCCGCAACCTGGCCGCCACCCACCCGGAGAAACTCAGGGAAATGATCGACCTGTGGTGGATCGAGGCCGGTCGCCACGGGGTGCTGCCCCTAGACGATCGGCCGAGCCTGTTCGGGTCCGGCGGCCGCCGGGCCGGCACGCCTCACGCCAGCCGCCATTACGTCTATTACCCGCCGATCTCTCACCTGCCCGCCGAGGTTTCGCCTACGGTGGGCAACCGCAGCTTTGTCATGACCGCCGAGGTGGACCGCCGCAAGGCGGACGACGCCGGCGTGCTGGTGGCGCAAGGCACCCAAAACTGCGGCTATAGCCTATACGTCAAGGACGAGCAGCTGGTGTTCGACTACAATGTCTTCACCGCTCATAATGTCGTGAGATCGACCAGGAAGGCGCCCGTGGGCTCAAGCAAGCTGGGGGTGCGTTTCACTCGGGACGGAAGCAAAGGGACCATCACGCTGCTCATCGACGGCCAGGAGTGCGGCACCATCCAGGTCCCGTACGTGCTGCGCATGATCAGCTCCACCGGCATGGATATCGGGCGGGACAGCCTGTCCCCGGTGACCGACGATTATGCGGCGCCGTTCCCGTTTTCGGGCGTGATCCGGCGGGTCGAGGTCGACCTGCCGCTGTTTCGGCCGCCGGCCGAGGTGCGGGAAGAGGAACAGGCCAGGCAACGCGCCGAGATGACCAGACAGTAAGATATCGCCGGCGCCAAGGTTTCTGATCCCAAGCTGGGCTTCGTTGTGGAAGAGCAATCGCGGTTTTTCTGGTCGTGAAGGGCAAAGGAGTGGGGCAAGACCGTGGGAGAGGGGTCCCACTCAACCGCTCAGCTTTGGCTTTATTCCTCCACCGGCTCCCAGACCGCCCGCTCTTCCTCGAAGGGAGCGTCCTGGACCTCGGATCCCCGGCCGAAGATCATGGTGGGCCGCCGCTTTCGGTCATAGACCGCCCAGCCGCCCAGAGCCTCATGATTCGGATCGCCGCTCCGGGCAAAGGCGATCCAGGCGGCCATCATGGCCCGGGAGAGCCGGTCTGCTTCCGGACCCGTGCCAGTGAACCGCTCCTCCATGGGATGGGTGTGGGTCCCGAAAACGAATGGCATTTCCAGGGCATGGCAGGCGCCCATGGCCCCGCGCCGGGCTGGGGACTGCCAGGTGAGAAGATAAACATGGGCCTGGCCATGGGCCTCGGCCAGCTTGAGGCAGGGGATGCGGAAACGCTGGTCCGTGTGGATGGCGTCATCGATGTTTTCGTTGTTCACAGGCAGTCCATGGCGAGCGCGGGATTCTTTATAAACTCGGATCATTTCCGCTGTGCCGGCCCGGGTGTTTTTCGGCCGGACCTCTTCTGTCAATATTTCAAGTTCTTCATCCGAAATGGTCTTGATGTTCTTAAAATCCTTGAACAGTTTTACCTCATCCAGGTTCGTGCCGGCCATGAAAGAAATGTCTCTGGCCTCGCCTCGAGCCACCGCCTCCAAAGGCTGGCAGGGCAGTGTCTCCCCATCGACCACGGGCGAGGTTCTGAGGTTTAGCCCAGCCGTTTGCAGTCGGGCCAGCACCTTGGTTTGAGCCTCGAGAATGTCGGCCGCTGGCGTTTCCAAAAGCCTTTGGGTCTGACCGGAGCCGATGCCCAATTCGGAAAGGATATCCTCGGTCAGCCGGGAGGCCCGTTCCGGTTCGGCCAACTGGTTCGCGGTGCCGCTCTGGGCGATGACCCGATGAAAAAGCCCCCTGGCGCCGGGCATGGCCATGAGCGACACCACGGACGACGCGCCGGCGGATTCGCCGAAGATGGTCACCAGGCCCGGGTCTCCACCAAAGGCGGCGAGATTGTCCCGGACCCATTTCAGGGCCGCGATCTGGTCCAGCAGTCCGCAGTTGGCCGAGGCGCCCCACGCTTTTCCGCCGTGACCCCCCAGATAGAGGAACCCCAGCGCTCCCAGGCGGTAGTTGATGGCCACCACCACCACATCCCCCATCGCGGCCAGGAACCCGCCGTTGTAAATCGGGGAATCGGCCGTGCCATGTGTAAAACCGCCGCCGTGGACCCAGAACATGACCGGCCGTTTCTTATCGTCCGCGGCCGGCGTATAGACGTTCAGGTAGAGGCAGTCTTCGCTTATCGGACCGTCTGCGGCAAAGCCAGGGATAGGGTGGGAGTTCTGGATGGAGGAGGCGCTGAAAGCGGTCGCTTGCCGCACGCTGTTCCACTTGTCCGAGGGCTCAGGCGCGGCAAAGCGGAGTTTTCCCACCGGCGGCCGGGCATAAGGGATGCCCAGATAGGCCTGATGGTTCTGCCTTTGTATTCCTTGCAGGGCGCCATAGGTCGTCTTGACAGTGATTTCCATTTTTTCACCTTCCGTTCTCGATTCGCATTTCGCGCTCCAGGCTCACCTGAGGCCGCAGGTGCTTTCCGGTTGCGGTACATTTTCAGTTTGAAAATTCTACGCTGCAGATCTGCAGGAAGTCAATCTTCGAGCAGTTGAGGACCGTTTGCCGAACAGCTTCCTCCATTCCTGGGAAAGTGCCCGCGGGCCATACTTCCCAGGCGCGGAGCCTTTGGCCAAAAGAAAAGGCCAGCCGATTCGACTGACCTTTTAATTTTGTACGCCCCGTTAGGATTCGAAGCCCAAACTTTTGTTCAGGCCGACCGATCTCTTGGATAAAAATTGGCTGGGGGACGAGGATTCGAACCTCGGTAAGCAGATCCAGAGTCTGCCGTCTTACCCCTAGACGATCCCCCAAGCATGCGCTTATATTATCTTACATCGCCCGTAAGGTCAACGACTTTTCGGAGCCTCAGTCCGCCCTGGCCTGCGCCTCCAGATAAGCCAGGGCCTTGCTCAAACGGCCCAGCACGCGCGCCTTGCCCAGCACGTTCACGACCTCGAACAGGCCCGGGCTGACCGAGGTGCCGGTGAGAGCCACGCGAACCGGCTGGGCGATCTTGCCCAGCTTCACGCCATGCGCCGCGGCCAGCTCTTCGAACAGGATCTCCAATCCTTTTTCGGAGAAGGCCTCCATGGGCTGAAGTTTTTCCATGAGCTCTTTCAAGACAGGAATCACGTCGGCCGTGAGGAATTTTTTCGCGGCCGCCGGGTCCAAGACCACGTCGTCCACCAGATAGAAGGCCACCTTTTCGGCCAGCTCCACCAGGGTCTTTGCCCTGGGTTGAAGCGCGACCACGGCCTGAGCCAGGTAATCCAGATCGGGCGAAGCCAGGCCCCGCGCGTTCAGGAAGGGGACGAGCAACCCGGCCAAACGGGCTGGCGAGGCCTCCTTGATGTAGTGGGCGTTCAGCCAGGTGAGCTTGTCCAGGTTGAACACGCCCGCGGATTTTCCCACGTGGGCCAGATCGAATTTCTCGATGAGCTCCTCCGGCCTGAAAATCTCTTCGTCGCCGTGTGACCAGCCGAGGCGAGCCAGATAGTTGACCAGGGCCTCGGGCAGATAGCCCATCTCTTTATAGGCCATGACCGAGGTGGCGCCGTGGCGCTTGGACAGCCGGGTCCGGTCCTCGCCCAGAACAATGGGCACGTGCCCGAATTCGGGCGGGGGCGCCTCCAGGGCTTGGTAGAGCAGGATCTGGCGCGGGGTGTTGTTCACGTGGCCGTCGCCCCGAATGACATGGGTGATGCCCATGGCGATGTCGTCCGCCACCACGGCCAGGTTGTAGGTCGGGGTGCCGTCGCTTTTCAGCAGCACCAGGTCGTCCAGCTCCTCGTGGTCGTAGACCAGCGGCCCCTTGATGAGATCGTTCCAGCCGGTCGAGCCGGTCAGAGGGCCTCTGAAGCGCACCACCGCGCCCGGCGCCGGACCGAGGCCCTTGTCCCGGCAACGCCCGTCGTACTTTGGTTTGCGGCCCTGCCTCATGGCCTCTTCCCGGAGGGCGTCCAGTTCCTCGGGCTGGCAGTGGCAATAGTAGGCCCGGCCGAGGTTGAGCAGCTTCTGGATGTATTCGAGATGGACGGCCGTGCGTTCGCTTTGAAAATACGGTCCTTCGTCGAAATCCATGGATAACCATTCCATGGCCTCGAGGATGGCCCGGGTGGACTCCTCGGTGGACCGCTCCAGGTCCGTGTCTTCGATGCGCAGGATGAAAACACCGCCCCGGCCCCGGGCCAGCAGCCAGTTGAACAGGGCGGTCCTGGCGCCGCCCAGGTGCAGGTGGCCGGTCGGGCTCGGGGCGAATCTGGTTCGGACTTGAGACATGACGTAACCTTGCCAATCGTACTTTTTTCAGGAGCTTTTTACTACCAGAAGCCTGGATCGGACTCAAGGAAAAAGGAGCGCGGCCTGGCTTCAGATCAGGGGCCGGCCGATCATGTCCTCGGGAACGGGCAAACCGAGATAGGCCAGAATCGTGGGCGCCACATCGTAGAGGGTCATGCCTTCGCGCCGGCCGGCCGGTCCCCCCAGGTCTCGCCCCTTAACGCTCATGATGAGCAGCCCTTGCTGGGCGTGGTTGGCGTCATCCGGGCCTATGTCGTTTTCAAAGACGTACAGGGGTTGCCCCTGACCGACCGTGCCTACCGAACGCCAGGCCAGATCGCCGAAATAGACAATCAGATCAGGAGGAACGTTTTTGACCGTTCGGTAGATTTCCTCGGGACGGAAGACCCGGGTGCCCATGGGCCGGCCCTGGTCGTCGGGCAAGGCTTCGAGGCGTTCTTTGAGCTCCCGACGCAAATTTTCGTACTCTTCGGGTCGGACCTTCCCCTGGGGCTCTCGGCTGGCCACGTTCAGGAAGATGCGGCCGTAATATCCGCCTTCGCCCCAGGCCCGCGTGCGGGACCAGTTTATCATGGCCGGGCTGAGCCGGATCGGCTGGGGCGGCGCTTCCTTTAAAACCAAGTACCCCTGCTCCAGCAGCCACTGGTTGAGGGCCAGGCCGCCGATCATGGTCCGCGCACCGTGGTCCGAAACCACCAGCATCAGGGTCCCCTCCGGTGCGAGGTCCACCAACCGTCCGATGCGCCGGTCCAAGTCCACGTAGTAATCCCGGATGGCCGACTCGAAGCGGTTCCCGGGCACGTAAAGGCGGTGGGCCGGGTCGTGGTAGCGCCAGAAGCCGTGCTGAATGCGGTCCACGCCCATCTCGACCATCATGAAGAAATCCCACGCCTCGCGCGAGAGGAGATGTTCGGCCACGCGGAAACGCGCTTCGGTCATGGCGTAGATCCGCGCCAGGAGGCGGTCCTTTTCCTCGGTGCGGAATTCCTCCACGTCCAGGATGTACTCGCCGCCGGCCAGACGGTCGAGCTCCTGTTTCAAGTCCGGCGGATAGGTGTAGTCCGCCTCTTTGCTCGGGGTCAGGAAGCCCGAGACCATAAGGCCCCGGAGCGGGCGGGGCGGGTAGGTCTGGGGAACGCCCAGCAGGATGGAGGTGCGCTCATTCCGGGACAGGAGTTGAGGGAGCGTCGTCTCTTTTACGTGTGCGGCGTTGGCCACAAAGAGGGGCTCGTAGTCGTAACCTCGCCGGTTCCGGAAGCCGTAGAGGCCGAGCTGTCCCGGGTCCTTACTGGTGAGCATGGCCGTCCACGCCGGCACGGTGATGGGCGGGATAGTGCTGGTGAGCGGGCCGTAGAGGCCCTGATTCATGAGCGCCGAGAGGCGCGGCAGAAGGTCCGGCCAGCGGCCGAAAACCAGGCTCGGCTCGGCGCAGTCCAGGCCGATGAGGAGAACGCGGGGTTTTGTCCTGTCTCCCATGGCGAGCGAGGTGTTTTACCTCTCCTCCCTGTGCGTTTACACCCGCTCGATGAACTCGGTCCCCAGCAGACCTTCCGGTTTGAATAAGAGAACGACGATGATGATGAGAAAGGCGAGGGTGCTTTTGAAGGCCAGGGAGATGTATCCGCCGGCCAGGGATTCGGCCACGCCCAGGATCAGACCGCCCACGATGGCGCCCGGCAAACTGTTCAGGCCGCCCAAAATAGCGGCGGCAAAGCCTTTGAGAAAGGGTTCCAGCATGAAGAAGGGATCGAGCAACAGGGCCGGGGCCAAGAATAGCCCGGCCAGCACGCCCAAGAACGAGGCCAGGCCCCAGGACAGGGCCAGGATGCGGCGTGTGGGGATGCCCAAGGTCTGGGCGGCCGGCAGGTTTTCCGAAGTGGCCCTCATGGCCAGACCGATGCGCGTTCTTTGCACCAGCAGATAGAAGAACGCGCTGCCCGCCAGGCCGGCGACCAACGTGCCGGCGCCCAGGTGGCTGATAACCACCTGTCCGAATTTGATGACCTTGTAGTCGGACAAGGGAAAGGCGAAGGACTGGGGCTGTGTGCCGCCGAAGCGGGAGACCAGACCCTGAATGATCAAGCCGAGGCCCAGGGTGAGGATGATCTGACCCAGTTGCGTGGCCTCTCGCCGCTGGGCCGGGATCAGGACGGCGAAGTAAAAAGCCATGGCCAGGACGGCCCCGAACAGGAGGGCTAGGAAAAAGGACAAGGCATAGCCCAACCCGAGCCCGAGCAGCCCGAAGGCGACGAAGGCCCCTGCCGTGGATATATCCCCGTGGGCAAAATTCAGGATGCGGGTCGAACGGTAGATCAGGACCAACCCCAAAGCGACCAGGGCGTAGAGGCTGCCGGTCGACATGCCGGAAAGGACGTATTGTAAGAATACCTGCATGTTTGCTCCTGCTGCGGCTAAGGAATCAACGGAAAGGCCAGTTTCTTAGATAAAGCCGGGTTTTCATCCAACGGCCAGCCAGGCCATAGGGTTCGAAAATAAGGACGATCACGATGGCCACACCGTAGACCACCGGCACCAATTCCTTGTAGCCGCCGAAAACCTGGGGGACCAGGATGACAAAGGCGGCGCCCATGATCGCCCCCTCGACCGAAGCCAGGCCGCCGATGATGACTGCCACCAGTATGGTGATGGTCTCCATGAAGCTGAACATGTTCGGCTCGAGATAGCCGATGAACAGGGCGTAGAGGCCTCCCTGGATGCCGGTGTAAAAGGAGCTGATGGCAAAGGCGAGCAGCTTGTAGTGGGTCAGGTTTACGCCGATCACCTCGGCCGCGATGTCGTTGTCCCGGATGGCGATGAAGGCCCGCCCCATGTACGAGGAAATGATATTGTAGCTCGCTAAAGTAAAAAGGAGGCCGATGAAGAAATTAAAGTAATAATTGAAGTTGACAGCAGTAAGTCCAAACCATGGCTTAAGTTTTTCAATGCTTAATCCCATCCGCCCTCCGGACAGGATCTCGGAATTGACCAGAATCTGGTAAACGGCCACGCTGAAACCCATGGTGGCGATGGCCAGGTACGGCCCCTTGAGCCTGAGCGATGGGAATCCCACCACGACGCCGCAGAGCCCGGCCATGGTCCCGGCCGCCAGCAGAGCCACGGGCCAGGGTAGGCCCAGGCGCACCATATGGCCGAACGTGTAGGCGCCTATGGCCAGAAATCCGGCCTGCCCAAAGGAGATCTGACCGGTGTAACCGATGAGCATGTTTTGCCCTTGCACACCGATGGCGTAAATCCAGATCACGGTCGCCACGTAAACCAGGTGTTCCGGACAGTACAGCGGCAGCAGCACCAGGGCCAGCACCACCGCCCCTACCCAAGCCCGGGTCCAGGGTCGGCGAATGAGCTTCAGCTCATCGGCGTAGCTTTCGATGAGGTCCATGGCGGTCGTTCGTTCCTAATACATGGAGTTGATCAGGTCGGAATAGCGCGTTTCCAAAAAGCGCCGCTTGACTTTTTTGGTTGGGGTAACGTCCCCGTCTTCTTCGTAGAATCGCCTGGGGAGAAGGACGAACTTCTTGATGCCCTCCACCTGGGACAGGGTTTTGTTCGTGTGGGCCACTTCCCTGGCGATGAGCTCCTTGATCCCTGGGTTCTGGGTCAGGTCGGCGAAGGTGGAGAAGGGGATGCGGTTGTCCTGGGCGTACTTGGTCACGTTGTCCTCATCGATGAGGATGAGCGCGGTCAAATACTTGCGACGCTCGCCGATGACCACCGCGTCCTGGATGTAGGAGCTGAACTTGAGCTTATTCTCGATGAAGGCCAGGGTGATGTTTTTCCCGCCCGCGGTGATGATGATGTCCTTTTTCCGGTCCAGGATTTTTAAAAAACCGTCTTCCATGACCCCTACGTCCCCGGTGTACAGCCAGCCGTCCTTGATCGTCTCCGCGGTCAGCTCCGGCTCCTTGAAGTAGCCCTTGAACACCCCGACGCCCCGCGCCAGAATCTCCCCATCCTCGGCGATTTTGACCTCCACACCGGGAATCACCTCGCCCACGTACCCCAACCGCGGCCGGTTCAGCCTCTGCGCGGCAATGACCCCGGTCGACTCCGTCTGCCCGTAACCCTCCCGAAGCGGTACGCCCAACGCCGTGAAAAACTCGAAAAGATCGGGCGAGGCCGGGGCCGCCCCGCAGACCGCGTAGCGCGTCCGCTCGAAACCCAGTTGTCTCTTGAGATGATAAAGCACGGTCACATAGAGGGGCCAATAAGCCAGGCTCAACAACAGGCGCCGGCCGCTGCCCTTGGGGGCGCGCACGTACTTCAGGCCGACGTCCTTGGCCAGACCGTACAGCTTGCGCTTCACCAAGGTCGAGTCCCGCATACGCAGCTCGATGGCGGAGACCATTTTCTCCCAGATGCGCGGCACGCCGGCGAAGACGGTGGGCGCCACCTCCTTCAGGTTGAAGGGCAGCGTATCCATGCTCTCCACGAAGTTCACCGTGGAGCCGGACATGACGGCCTGGAAAAGGGAAATCAGGTTTTCGTAGATGTGGGCCAGGGGAAGGTAGGACAGCATTTCGTCGGTTTCATAGCCCGGGTTGGCCTCGAGGAAACCCTCGGTCAGCCTCAGGATGTTGCTGTGGCTTAGCATGGCGCCCTTGGGCCGGCCGGTGGTGCCCGAGGTGTAGATGATCATGGCCGTGTCTTCGGGATGAAGTTCCTTTCTTCTCTCCTCCAGGCAGTCCGGATATTTTTCCAGGTGCCGGCGGCCCACGGCCAGGAACTCGTTGTAGAACATGAGGCGGGGGTGGGAAAAGCCCCACAGGCCTTTCTGGTCCCAGATCACCACCTTTTCCACGGTCAGCTCGTCGATGATCTGCAGGACCTTGTCCACCTGCTCCTCGTTCTCCACGAAGAGAACCTTCGATTCCGAATGACCCACGACATAGGCGACTTGCTCCGGCGCGGAGGTGGGATACACCCCGCAGGTGATCCCGCCGGCGGTCATGGTGCCCAGGTGGCAGTACAGCCACGCCGGCCGGTTGTCCCCCAAAATGGCTACGGCCTGCTGGGGCTGGAGGCCGAAGGCCAGGAGGCCGGCCGCCACCTGGCGCACCCGCTCCCCGTACTCCCGCCAACTGACGCGGTTCCAGATGCCGAGGTCCTTGCGCCTCAGGGCCACGCGGTCGCCGTAACGACGCACCTGCTCGAAAAAGAGATCGGGAAATGTGGAGGCCGCGATCGCCATCACCAGGTTCTCCTTTTTTTGTAGAGTCTCCAGCCCTTGGGGGAGACGGTCTCGCCGCCGAGGCCGAGGTAGAGCTCCTGGACGTCCTCGTTCCGGGTAAGCTCCTGGGAGGTGCCCTCGAGCACGATCCGGCCGGACTCGATGATGTAAGCGTAGGTGGCGATGCCCAGGGCCATCTTGGCGTTCTGCTCGACCAGCAGAATGGTCGTGCCCGCTTGGCTGATCTTGGTCAGGGCCTCGTAGACCGCCTTGGCCAAGAGCGGGGCCAAGCCCAGTGAGGGTTCGTCCAACATGAGCAGCTTGGGCCGCCGGAGCATGGCCCGGGCCATGGCCAGCATCTGCTGTTGCCCGCCGGAGAGGGTCTCGGCCTGCTGCTTCCCGCGGTCCTTGAGGATGGGGAAGAGCTCGTACACGAAATCGAGGTCCCCCTTCACTTCCCGGGCCTTGCGCCCCCAACAGCCCAGCTCCAGATTCTCCCAAACGGTCAGCTCGCGAAAAAGCCCTCGGTCCTCGGGAACGTAAACGATGCCCAGCGAGGCCACGTGCTCCGGAGGCTGGCGGTGGATGCGCCGCCCCATGAACTCGATCTCCCCCTTCTTGGGCTGATCCTTCAAAAGACCGGCGATGGTCTTGAGCAACGTGGTCTTGCCCGCGCCGTTAGGCCCCAGCACAGCGAAGATCTCCTTTTCGTTCACCGTCAGGGACAACCCGTGCAGGGCGTAAATACGATCGAAATACAGCGTTTCGATGTTGGCGATTCTGAGTAGGCTCGTCATGAAACGTCCCATCCGCCCGTCCGGCGGTTCAGGCCAGAGTAAATTTCCTCGGGCCGCTTCCGCCCCGAACCCCGCTCCGACCATTCATGCGTCAGCCGTCCCCAGATACGCCTTTATCACCTCGGGGCTGCGCTGCACTTCCTCCGGACTGCCCTCGGCGATGAGCATCCCGGAGTCCAGGGCAATCATGCGGTCGGCCACGCGGGAGGCGATGCGAAGATCGTGCTCCACCAGGAGAACGGCCGTCTTGAAACGGCCTCGAATCTCCATGATGCGGTAAGCCGTCTCTTCCTTTTCCTCGGAGGTCAGTCCGCTGATGGGCTCGTCCAGCATGAGGAGTTGGGGCTCCAGGGCCAAGGCTCGGCCCACTTCCACCCGTTTTTGAACGCCGAAGGGGCAGTCCGAAACTCTGGCCTTGCGAAAGGCCATCAGGTCCAGGAAGTCGATGAGCTCCTCAACGAGGCGGCGATGGCGCAGCTCCTCGTTCCGCATCCTGAGCACGGCCTGGATCGGATTTTTCTTGAACTTGATATGCCGGCCCAGCAGGAGGTTATCCAGAACGGTCATGTGGAGGAAAAGCCGGAGGTTTTGAAAGGTGCGGGCGATTCCTTTCCGGGCGACGTGATCCGGGGAGAGCCCGTTCAGGCTCTCCCCGTTGTACTGGATGCGACCGTGATCGGCCTTGTAGACCCCGGAAATGCAGTTGAAAAGCGTGGTCTTGCCGGACCCGTTCGGGCCGATCACGGTCAGGATTTCCTCGGGCTGAACCTCAAGCCCGACGTCGGTCAATGCCTGGATGCCCCCAAAGCTGATCGACAGGTTTTCGACGTTCAACAGGGCCATGGACTAGCAGCCCTTGTTAAAAACGAGGTTTGAAGAGGGTGAAGTCCGCGATCGGCACGTGCTTGCCGCCCTTGGCCAGACCCATGCGCGAGGCATTGTTGCCGTGGTGCTGGTTCGGACCGTAGGTCACGGCAGAGCCCGTTCCTTCCGGCACCCAGTTCTTGATCTGCTCCATGCCCTTAATCAGGGACTCGACGGTCAGGTCCTTCCCAGCGTTCCTGAGCCCTTGGACGAGATGGATCATGGACATGGCGCCGAACAGGGACACGAACTCTTTACCCTCGACATCTTTGTTGTATTTCTTCAGGATGGCCACCACCTTGTCCGCTCCAGCATCGGAACCCGGTACGCCGGAGCTTCCAGGGAAGCAGACGTAGGTACCTTCCCAAGGCGGGCCGGTGAGCGCGTACATGAAGGGGTCGGCCAGGGTGAAGGTGACAAAAGTCTTGGGCGTGTACCCGATTTTGGCCATCTCTTTAATGATCAGGGCGCCGGCCGCTGGCTGTGAATAGATGATGACGCCTTCGGCCCCGCTCTCCTTCAGCTTGATGGCCTGGGTGCTGAGGGCTCGGTCCGTGGCCTCGTAGGACACGGCATCGACCATTTTGACGCCTCCCCCAAGCTTGGCCACTTCCGCCTCGATGCCAAGCTTGGCCATCTTGCCGTAGTCGTCATTCTGGTAAAAGAGGGCCAGCTTTTTCAGACCTACCTTCTGCACGGCGTACTCGGTGATGTACATGGACTCGTCTTCATAGTCGGGATAGGTCATAAAGTAATAGTGAACCTTGTCCTTGGGCATGTTGGCATAGATGCGCGCGTCGCCGTAAACGCCCACCACCGGAATCTTGTTCTCCGGGAAAAAGTCCTTGGTGGCGTTGCAGATGGCCGTGCCCAGCAGGGCGCAGACCGCAAAAACCTGGCCTTTCATCTCTTGGAAATTGGCCATGGCCCGGGCCGGATTGTACCCGTCGTCCTTGATGATGATCTTAAGCTTCCGTCCGTTGATCCCGCCTTGGTCGTTGATGTAATCGGCATAGGCCTTGGCGCCCAGCCCGGTGAAACCCCACAAGGCCGCCGGCCCGGACAGGGGATTGGATATCCCGATGACGATCTCCGTATCCGTGACGCCCGGGACGTTCGCGGCCAGCGCGGCTGAGGGGATTATGAACAGCAGAGCCACCAACCAAAACATGATCTTTTTCGCGTGCATCGTCTCTTCCTCCTCGGTTCAGGGTCCAGATTTGGGTGAATATCCTCGACTGCCAATCATCTTCTCGCCTCGGGCTTGCGCGGGAAGCAGTAAAGCCGCATTGTCTTCCCTGGGCCGCCGTTTTCATTTAGGAACCGACAGCCGCGTTTCACGTCCAGCCGCCATGCCTGACTGACGGCTCAAAGGTTTTAGCAAAGACTCGGAAACGATCTTATTCTGACACGAAATCAGGGTAACATTCAATGAAAAATTCTGCGCCGCCCGACGCAAGGACCTGCCCCAACCCGAAAGCGCTTTTTCAGGAAGGCAAGCGGGAAGGTCCCCGCCTGCCCGGCCTCTTTTTCTTTCCCTCCCAGGGACTTGACGAAGGGTGCGAGAAGGGTATACATGAAAAATCGCGCCGGTCAAGAGGTATCGTCGATTTTTTCCGCGGAGGTCCTTAATCCACCGCGGCTTGACCCCACCCCCACTGGCCGCACAAGGAGATCGTCATGCTCAGCGAGCGGGCCGTCTATTGGAACGGGAGATTCATCTCTTGGGATGAGGCCACGGTGCACACCATGAGCCACAGCTTCTGCCGTGGTTCGGCCATCTTCGACGTTTTCACCCTTCATCGTACCCTTTCCGGCCGGGCCCTGTTCCGGCTGGACGCAAACACCCGCCGCTTCTTTCGTTCGGCCGAGCTGCTTGACATGAAGCTGCCGTTCGATTCCGAGGGGTTTCAGCGTGCGGTGCTGGATACGGTTAAAAAGAACGAAGCGGTCCGGCAAGGCTTGATCAAGGTCATGGGATTTTACTCGCAGGTCGCCCTCGGTCTGACCCCGCCGGCCGTGCCGCTCGACATCGCCATTTTCGTCCTCGACCCGGCCGAAGACCTGAGCGGTCCGGAGGCCGCGGACGACACGGTGGTCCAGACCGCCTCGGCCTGCCTGTCCCGGTGGCGGAAGCTAGACCCGGAAACCGTACCTATCGAGGCTAAGGTCGCGGCCAATTATCTCAACAGCATGGTGGCCCGTTCCGAGGCCATGGGACGGGGTTTCAGCCATGTCGTGCTCCTGGACACCCAGGGGTTCGTGGCCGAGGGCGGCACCGAGTCCCTATTCCTGGTCGAGCACGGGAGGCTGGTCACCCCGGCCCTGGGTACGGTGCTGGGCAGCATCACCCGCAAATCCCTCCTCGAGGCCGCGCCGGCCGCCGGGATCGAGGCCCGGGAGGAGCGGGTCTCTCCGGAGCGCCTCTATCAGGCCGACGAGCTCTTTTTTGCCAACACGGTGACCAAGGTTCTGCCCGTAACGCGCTTCGAGGACCGGATTTTCCCCGGCGCCCCGGGCCCGGTCAGCCGAAGGCTGGCCGCCTTCATGGCCGACATCGTTTCCGGACGCGATCCAAGCTTCAAGAGCTGGCTCTTTCCGGTGGATTGAGGGACGCCGAGTTTCCTATTCCGCCACCGGGCTGAGCCGTCAGTAAGTTTTCACGTCTTATCCTTGACAGCAGGAGGAATGAAGGATGGCCTTCGATCGTTTCGACATGCTGATTCGCGGCGGCCGGGTCCTGGACGGGACCGGCAATCCATATGTGAAATTGGACATCGGCCTTTCCGCCGGGCGGATCGCCCTTCTGGCACGCGACATCGATCCGGAGAGGGCGGACCAGCTCCTGGATGCGCACGGGTTGGCGGTCTGCCCCGGCTTTATCGACACCCACACCCACGACGATCTGTACGTCTTGGTCCGGCCCACGGCCGACGCCAAGGTTCTGCAGGGTGTGACCGCGGTCGTGACCGGCAATTGCGGCAATTCCATGACGCCCAAGCATCGGTACCGCCGGGGGGCTTTCGGCCGGGGTGGACCCGAGGAGATCATGGAAAAGGTTAAAGGCATGTCCACCTTCGGTGAATATTTGGCGGCAGTCGAGGCCGCCCGGCCCGGGATCAACGTCGTTCCGCTGGTCGGCCACGGCTCGGTCCGTCTTTTCGTCATCGGCTCGGAACGCCGGCCGCCCTCAACCGAAGAGCTTGGCCGCATGAAAGAGAGCGTGGCCGCGGCCATGGAAGAGGGCGCCTTTGGCCTGTCCACAGGCTTGATCTACCCGCCAGGCAACTATGCCGAGACCGCCGAGATCGTGGCCCTGGCCGAGGTGGCGGCCCGCTTCCATGGGGTGTACACCTCGCACATCCGCAGCGAGGGCCAGGCGCTACTACAGGCCTTGGGGGAGGCGATCCACATCGGCGAGGCGGCGGGACTGCCCGTCCTGATTTCGCACCACAAGGCAGCGGGCCGGCCGAACTGGGGAAAGAGCAAGGCCTCGCTCCGGCTCATGGAAGAGGCAAGGGCCCGAGGGGTGGAAGTGTCCTGCGACCAGTATCCCTATGCCGCGGGCAGCACCTTTCTGGGCGCCGCGCTTCACCCGCGCCATCATGCTGAGGGACCCAAGGCCCTGTCCTCGAAGCTCCGTGACCCGGGCTATCGGCAGGCGCTCATCGAGGAACTCGAGGCCGAGGAGACCGAGGGCTGGGAAAACCTGCTCAGAAACGCCGGCTTTGAAAACATCGTCATCTGCCAGACGGAAAAACATTCCGAATACCTGGGACGCAACCTGGCCGAGCTGGCCCGGGCCGAGGGCAAATCGAACTATGAGTTCCTCTTCGACCTCCTGGCCGAGGAAACCATCAACGTGAACGTGATCCTGTTCATGATGGCCGACGAGGACATCGAGCGGATCATGGCCCATCCCCTGACCATGATCGGCACGGACGGCACCCCGGCCTTCGGCCCCAGCCGCGTGCACCCGCGCATGAGCGGCACCTTCCCCCGAGTCCTGGGCTGCTACGCCCGGGAAAAAGGCCTCCTTCGCCTCGAAGAAGCGGTCCGGAAGATGACCTCCCTTCCGGCCCAGACCTTTAACCTTAAACACAAGGGCCTGATCCGAGAGGGATACGACGCGGATTTGGTCGTTTTCGATCCCGAGACGATCATCGACCGGGCCACCTATGCCGAACCCGACCTTGGGCCCGAAGGCATCGCCTATGTCCTGGTCAATGGGCAGATCGCAGCGGACCATGGCCGGATCACGGGCGCGACCTCGGGCCGGGTGCTCCGGCGCGAAGCTTAGTAGGAAAAGGGGGCAAGGAGCCTTTTCCTGAAAATTCACGCCCCAATTCGCCAAGGAAGTCCACGTTGAGTCAGGCCCATTTCCAGGATCAAATGACGGGAACAAGGCCCCTGACCTCTTTTTCTCACGCTTGACTCTCAGTCAGGGGCTTGTTAGGTTGAACCAGCCACATAACCCTATCCACAAAGCACAAGAAAAACGGTCGGGCGCAGACCCTTTTCCCCAAGGTTGCCCGGCCAGAGGAGGGCAGGCGGCCATGAGCGAAAAGCCAATGTACGATATACCGATCGGGCTGCAACTAGGGCCGAAGGAGATTGTCCTGGACGAGGCTACGGTCAAGGAGCGGCTCGATCTGCTCAGTTGGACGGATCGAGCGATTTTCGAACGGGACGGCATTGTGCCGCCGGGCATCACCATCAACCAGCATGCCATGATGAAATTCGAGGCCATTCCAGAGCTTCGGGTCTCGATCTGGGCCAAAAGCGAGCACGAATTCTTGAAGCCGATCAAGGTCGGGACGCGGATCACCATCCGGGGTCGGGTGGTGGACAAGTATGAAAAGCGGGGACGCCGGTACACGGTGACCGAACTCGAGACGGTGGACGAGTCCGGGGCGGTGGTGCTTCGGAGCCGCGAGACCGGGGTCCACGTGGAATAGAAGGAGGAAAGCATGGCCGAGGCACAAATTAAGACAGACGTCGGCCAGGAGATTCCGAGCCTGGCCAAGACGGCTTACATGCCCATCGATCCCAACACGCGCAACGTCATCCACACCGACGATTATGCCAAGGATTTCGGGATGCGCGGCGCCTTGATCGGGGGGTCGACCCTGCTCAGTTACGTCCTCGAGATGCTGTTTGCCTATTTCGGCCGGAAATGGTTCGAGCACGGCCGGATCAAGGTCTCCTACATCGGCGGCGGGGCTATCAATGGCGACGCGGTCACGGCCCACGGCCTGGTGACCGGCTCCGAGCCCGAGGCAGGCGGACAACGGCTTTTCCTGGACGTTTGGCTGGAGAACCAGAACGGGGACAAGGTGGTGGTCGGCCAGGCGAGCTGCCTGGCTTGATCCCGCTCGGCTGCCTCCCTCGTTCGAAGCTGCCGAACGTGGGCCCCTCGACCCGTTTAAGGATCGGCTGCGTGCGGTTATTTCGCGCTTATTTTAATGTGAAAGGAGAATGAGTTGTGCCCACGGTATCGGTGAACGGCATCCAGCTTTATTATGAATCTCACGGCCAGGGTTATCCCGTCATCTTTTTGCATGGCTTTTCCGCCACCCACCATATGTGGGCGCCTCAGGTTGCCGCCTTTTCCAAGAAGTATCGCTTCGTCACTTATGACGCCCGGGGCCACGGTCAAACCGACAGCCCGCCAGACGTCAAGGACTACTCCGAGGAAATCGTGGCCGAAGACCTCTACCAGTTGCTCCAGGCCCTGGGCATCAAGAAAGCGGTCATCGGCGGTCTCTCCATGGGAGGGTACGAATCCTTGCTTTTCTATTTGGCCCACCCGGAGATGGTTTCGGCCCTGATCCTCATGGATACGGGCCCGGGCTATCGCAACCCAGCCCGGCGCGAGGAGTGGAACCGCGGCCGCGAGACCCTGGCCAAACAGCTCGAAACCGAGGGCATCGAGGTCCTGGCCGCCAACGCCCCGACCGAAACCGGCCGCGAGATCATGCTGAAGCAAAGCCCCATCGGCTTGGCCCACATGTCGCGCAAAATCGTGGCCCAGCGCGACTCCCGGGTCATCGACAGCCTGCCTCTAATCAAAGTGCCCACGCTGGTGTTGGTCGGCTCCGAGGACCGGCCCTTCCACGCCGCGGCCGACTACATGGCCAAGATCATCCCCCAGGCCCAACGCGCCATCATCCCCCAGGCCGGACACGCCTCCAACATCGACCAGCCCGAGGCCTTCAACGCCGCCGTGCTGGGATTTTTAGGGAGACTGAACCTGGCTTGATGGGATGGTTGATGTCAACCCAGCATGGGAAGCTTGGATAAGACCCCCTTCAGCTGGGGGTCTTTCTTCACGGGTTCTCTTCCGAGGCCGCTTGCGTATCAGAACTCGACTAGGCCTTCCCGGCGCCCTATCCGCACCAGGCGCGCAAGAAAGGTCCGCATTAGGAAGCCGAGCGAGGTCGAAATTTCTTTAAGCGACAGCTTGCTCTGACCAACCGTCCGATTGACAAAGGTGATGGGCACTTCCTTCACCCGGAAGCCACGATCCTTGAGGATCAAGGCGCTCTCGGCCACGTACACGTATGTGGCGCTGCGAGCGGTTCGGATCAGCACCTTGGCACATTCCCTGGAATACACGCGGAACGAGGTCGTGACCTCGCGCTGCTTCAACCCGAAAAGGTGGCGGTATAAAAAATTGGCCATACGGCTGATGAGTTTTCGCGTGAGGCCCCAACCCAGGATCCTTCCGCCCGGCATGTACCGGCTGGCTTGCACCATGTCCGCCTCGGAAGACGCCTCCAGCAGGCGCGGAATGTCGTCCGGATCGTGGGAAAAATCCGCGTCCATGGTCACGATGTGCGAACACTCCGGGTCCTCCAGGCAGATTCTCATGCCGTCCAGGGTGGCGGACCCGATTCCCAGCTTTCCCGGCCGGATGTGCACCGTGATTCTGTTTCCAGATGGTTCCATGCCCTGGGCGATCCCGGCCGTATTGTCAGGGCTGTTGTCGTCCACCACCAGGACGTGGAGGCCCACGGGCAGGGCGAGGAGGCGTTCGAGCAGCAGGCCGATATTCTCTGCTTCGTTGTAAGTAGGAATAACAACATATGTTTTCGGCATGCAACCATTATAGGCGTGCAAAAGGACATGTCAACCAAGGAGCAGGTGCCGAGGCGAATGTCCACCCAGGTGAAAGATTGGGGTCCGTTCCATTTGCTCAGTTGAGCTTTCCTCTGTCTTGCCGCTAGCTCTCCTCAGGCGACGATCTCGCCAATCGGCTGGTCCTTTTTTAAATTTATACCATGATAACAAATAATTATATTAACTTCCGGCGTTTCGCTGGATGGCTTGGTGGGGGGTTGACTTTGCCTTGGAGGGCCTTACTTTACTACTGAAAGATAAGAGAAAGGGGGTAGTAAGATGAACGGCATGACTATTTATAATCCGTTGGAACTGGTTCGTCCGAGCAGATGGCTGTGGGATCGATTCTTCACGCCCTCTATCTTCGGGGAGTTAGTTGAGGAAGAGCGTGTGATGTCGCCCCGAGTGGACGTAACGGAGAACGAGAAGGAATATACGATCAAAGCTGATCTGCCGGGCTTTAAGGACGAGGGGATCAACCTCGAAGTGAAGGACGGTCGGCTGACACTGACGGCCAGACGCGAAGAGGAAAAGGAAGAGGAGAAGGAGAACTTCCGCCTGCGGGAGCGCGTGTCCGGATCTTACGAACGGACTTTCGGGCTGCCGGAGGATGTTGACACGGAACACATCGGAGCGAAAATGGACAAGGGTGTCCTGACCGTGACTCTGCCCAAGAAGGAAGAGTCCAAGCCGAAGAAGATCGAAATTCACTAGTACCTACTTGACAAAAAGAGGGTAATATGATATTCGAGGCGCATGAGATACGCACCTACGCCTATTGTGTTG
>Ga0315282_10005862_pt1 | contig 20770 bp, 15 predicted proteins | sample YL17G07_20_MG_FD_203693 | JGI IMG/M metagenome (GOLD analysis project Ga0315282, IMG submission 203693) | Sediment microbial communities from Yellowstone Lake, YNP, Wyoming, USA - YL17G07_20 | ecosystem: Environmental > Aquatic > Freshwater > Lake > Sediment | place: USA: Wyoming | collected... | reverse complement strand
TAGCACTCGCCTTACCTATTATTCATAGCGCGGCTCGCGCTGCGATTGTCGGAGGGCGTAAGAAACAGTAAGTTTCGCAAAGCTCAACAACTGTTTCTAACGGGGACGTATTGTTCGACAGGTCATAGCTCTTTTAAATGGCAAGCCGACGATGGTACAAAAAGTCGTAAAACTGTACTAAAAAACAACTGCTAACAAATCTAGCAGAGAAGCACTTCTAGCTGAGCGGGACGCAATTCTTGCACAGCTGGGAGCATTTGCTCGACCTCAATTGGCGTTAGCCGTATAAGGTCGCATCTATCTTTCCTTTCTCCCGATGAAGGTTGGTAGGTGAAAACTTAGTCGGGACGTCAGGAGTCGATTGGTTGGTTGATTCCGGAGTGATTTACAACCAAAACTTTCGTGGTTCATCTTTGTCGGTTAAGATCACGGAAGTACAATTAACCGACTAAGCTTGTAGAAGTTTAAAAAAGTTATATCTGGACGAGAGATCATTTCTCTCCGTCTCCACAACGTAAAATCCCTCGTTTAATAAAATTAAACTTCGGGATCACGTTGCAAGCCATTTTTAAAAGAGGCCTGTAACGGAATAATTTTACGGCAGCCACGTGTTCCGCAAAGCGGAATTTACGTGGTCATTTTATTATGTATTACATTTATATCATCCAGAGCTTGACTGATAAAAGTCTATATATCGGTTATACTCCAGATCTAAAAAAACGTCTCATCAAACACAATAAAAAACAGGTTACTTCTACAAAAGATAAAGTTCCCTTTAAAATTGTATATTATGAAGCTTATTTAAATCGCAGGGATGCAACAGGTAGAGAAAAGTTCTTAAAAAGTGGGGCTGGTTGGCGTTTCATTAAGAAACAACTTCAACATTATTTATCTGATAATAAATAAATCCTCCCTCAAAAGACTCTCTTACTACAGTTTCAGACACAAAAAAATTATCACAGCCTACCTAAAACCAGTTTCAGGTGCTAAATTATTATTTTCCTGCTGGTGGTATCCCTCCAGGTGTTGGTGGAGCAGTAGGTGATGGTGGCGGTATTAACCCTTCTCTTTGCAATGCCTCCATAAATCCTTGTTTTTGTTCAGGATTCCAGGCAACCACTCCAGCTCTATGTTCGAAAACAGCAGGGGTGATTCCCGAGATTGCAGCAGTAACTGCTTCACCACCCTTAGCATGAGCGATTATGTCACATGCTGAGCGTAGCCACTCTAATTTCTGCTCTGCTGTCCAGGGTTCATGTCTTACTTCAGCGACTTTATCCTGCAAGTTAGAGAGAGCTTTGACTCCTTGAGCAACCACATCAGGTTCATAAGAGGCTAATTTCCCTAACTCTTCAAGCATTCTTCGCTCACCCTCAATAGAAGCTTTTATATCCTCCGCCCTTCTTCCAGCAAATCCTGGACTTCCAAATCCCTGCCCTTCTTGAGCATCTTGAGACATCAAAATCACCTCCTCTTATAAGTAATCTTATATCCATTATTGGTGATGGCGGGTAAAAAAGCAATGTAGCGGGTTTTTTGTGGAGGAATTACAATAAAACTATGAGCCTTCCTTGGCACGTGGTCCGTTTAAGCGGACTTTACGTGCTTGATCTTCTTTTTCCCCGAAGATGCGTTTCCTGCGGAAAGGTGGGAGGATACTTTTGTCAGAGCTGTTATAAAAAGATAGAGTTTGTTGGGAGGCAAATCTGTCCAGTTTGCGCAAAGCCGTCAATTGACGGCTTTGCCCATCCTAGATGTCGCACATCATTTGGGCTTGGGGGGATGTATGCTGCTTGTCATTATAAAGGACCGATCAAAGATGCCATACATTTATTAAAGTACAGATTTGTTAGTGATATAGTGGATTCGTTGACTGATGTTTATATTAAGTATTATCCGAAGAACCTGTATAAATTAGATTATCTTGTACCAGTCCCATTACATAAGAAACGGGAAAAAGAACGTGGTTTTAACCAAAGCTTGCTCCTTGCCAAGTCTTTATCCAAAAAATTAAATCTTCCGGTCTTAGATATATTGATTAGAACGCGCTATACCAAGCCTCAAGTGGATCTGGCTGGCAAAGACAGACGTACCAATTTACAAAATGTCTTTTCTTGCGTTACCAATGCCGATATCAAAGAAAAATCAATCGGTCTTGTTGATGATGTGGCAACGACCAGGACTACATTGATGGAGTGCGCGAAAGAGCTAAAAAAACAAGGAGCAGAAAGCGTCTTTGGCCTCGTTTTAGCCCATGGATAATCAATGCTTGCACAGTTTTAAAAGATGCATTAGTCTAAAATTAGCAGAGAATTTTATTTCTCATAAAGAGTATAAATGTATACTTTTCTGGCGACTAAATTGTCGACCTTTTATATCTTCGTGATTCTTCTTCTGTTTATTTTTATTCAAATTTTATTGCCGATTCCTGTTTATGCCGATGGGATGGTAGTTTATAGACCCGATCCTTATTCCAACCGTTGGGATTATTCTTCGGAGAATAGTCAGCAGGCTTTTATAAATTATGAAAATGGACTTGAGAAGTTAATTATCAGCGTCAGTATTAATACATCTAATCATGCCGGAATGGTTTGGCTTTTTCCTGTTCCTTCGGAACCTAATAGGATAGTGATAGATATTATTACAGACTTGCCAAGATTTTCTGGAGAAGAAATTTCTGGTAAGGCAAAAACAAAGCTTTCAGATATAAGAAACTTATTGTTGTCATCACAAATTTATACAGTTCCATATATCTTGTTGTCCAGTTTTATGGGAGTTTCTCGAGGTTATTATGACAATTTAAGAATGCCCCTGACAAGTGGAACATTGCCTATCGGCCTGAGTAAGCAGGAGCCGGATGTGGTGGTATATGAACATCTTGAAAAAGAAGGAATGACGACGGAGGTGATGACCGCAAAGACCGCTTTCGGGCTTTATGATTATTTAAAAAGTAAAGGATTGGGAATTGAAAACGGATCGATTCCGGTTTTGGATCAATACACAGGTCATGATTTTTCTTTTATCGCTTCTTGGATTACTCCTACCCAAATAGTTTTTAGCAGGCAGGAAATTGAAGCTCAGGTTCACAATCATCTCCTAAACCACTACGATACAAAACTGGGAAAATTTATTTTGAATTTTTTAGAAGAAAAACATCCCGAGTTAAAACAACAGACTTTACCGTTTTTAGCCATAGATCAGGACCCTATTTTAAAAGAAGAATTGATAAATGAGGTGGTTGATCAAGTTCAGAAAGACCCATCAATTATGCCTGCAAGTACACCGCCTTTGGATCAAACTGTGGGTCAAAGAGGTATTTTTGTTACTTTCCCGACTCAAAAAATTTACTATCCGCTTGCTCCTACCAGTGTTTACGGCAGTAAAACGATTCCTACTACTATCAGAATAATTGGCTATGTTTCGTCTGAAGTGTATGCTTCTATTAAAAATTACACAAAAATTAAATATTATACCGGCGGTGGAATAGATTATACTATTGGATTAGATAAATTTTACACAGAAAAAAAGACAGAGCTAGATTATACAAAAATTGACCTTACTGCTCCTTCCAAATTCTTGACCCAAGATTTATGGATGAGTCCAAAAACTCCACTGAAAGTTTACTATTCCATATTTGTTGGTAATCATCCAAATTATTTAAAACTTATTTTGCTGATTTTTTGCTCAGCGCTGTCAGGACTTATTGCTGCTTTAGCAATAATTCCTGATGCAAGAAATATAAATAAATTCGGAAAATATCTATTACTTGGATTATTTAATTGTTTTTCCCTGATAGGATTGATAATTGCTACACTCTATTATCGGACAAAAAAAGGTGAAGAAGATGAGTCATTTTTAAATCCAATCAGAGAGAGAGGGTATTACCGTGGTAGGAGAATTGTTTTAGTGCTTTGGATTATCAGCGTTCCGTTTATATTATTGTCGATACCAGTCATATATGCTTTACAATTTATTAGTTTAGATGCTCTTAAGGATTATTTTTCTTCTTATTCTATTGTGCACATGCTGCTAATATTTAATTTGGCAATTAGTCTGGCAATTCCTCTGGTTACTATCGTATTAATTATTTTTGCACTGAGAAAACGAAGGATCAGGCCGGAAGACCAGTACCTGTTTGATCAGCTTAAGACAAAAAATTACTCTACTTGGACTTTTCAACCCAAAGATTCAAGGAAGCTTGCTTTTATCCCACTTTTTTCAATCACTTTTATTGTTCTCTCTGTGCTTGCGGTAAAATTGATTGAAATTACTGTTTGATGTATCCTTGCCTGGTGCTGGACACAAAAAAAGTAATGAGCGAGAGATCGAAAATACTGATCTTATTCATTTTTTCCTTCCTCATCCGTTTTTTACCAATTTTCGGCAACAACTTTTACTTCACCGTTGACCAAGGAAGAGACGCCGTCTTTGCCAGGGATATTCTTCATGGAAATTTTCCACTCGTAGGACCGGTGACGGATATAGAAGGAGTTTATCATGGCGTTTTCTGGTATTATCTTAATGCCCTCTTTTACTTTATCTTTGGCGGCCATCCTATTGGTTCAGTATTATTTCTGATAACGCTTAATTCCTTTCTTATCGTTGCGATATACTTTTTTTTAAAAAAAGAAATCGGGACGCTTGTCTCTTTTATTGCCTGTTTACTCTTGTCGGTTCTTATCTCCTTCTACGAAACCTCAAGATATGCTTTCAATCCTTTTTTATTACCTTCAATTACTTTCCTTTTTCTCTATTCATTGGTAAAAATGAAAGAAAATCCGAAATACACTTTATTAAGCGCCATTTCGGTAGGTTTAGTATTCCACAGTGAAATAGTACTTTTTCCGCTTTTTGTCTTAATGTTTTTATCAGTCGGGCTATATAGTCTTAGAAAAAAAACACTTCAGATAGGCAATTTCTTTTTGGGAATATTTTTAATTTTTGTCTTTCTTTTGCCGCTCTTTTTATATGAGTTTACTTCTGGATTTTCCCAAACAAACAGTTTCTTAAATCACGTAGGTAGCTCCGAGTCAATTTTTAAAATATCATTGCCTCAACGATTCTTCGTCACAATTGGCTATTTGACTAAACTGGTAGGAGAGGTGATGCTGCCACCATTGCCACTGGTAGGATTTTTTATTTATTTGCTGATTAACACTCTTTACCTTTTTAAAAACAGATTTAAGCGGTCTTTCATTTTTCAATTTGTCACCTGCGGTAACTTATTATTGTTTTTTTCCATTATCTGGTTTTCGTTAAATAAGGGTTTCAGATCGTGGCACCTTGCATTTCTTTCCGTACCGATTTTTGTTTCGCTTGTTATTTCACTTTCCACTTTGCCCAAAAAAATATTTACCGGACTCATTATTATTTTATTTCTCCTCCAAAGTTTTTATTTAGGAAATCGGATAATTGACTATCGAAGTGAGAATGAAGGTGCAGGAATTTTGAAAAATCAGCTTGAGGTTTTGGATTGGATTTATCAAAAAGCAGAAAATAGCGGATTTACCGTTTACACGTACGTCCCCTCTGTGTATGATTTTCATTACCAGTACTTAATTTACTGGTACGGTTTGGGAAAATATAAATACCTGCCTTGCGAATATTCCACTTATCCCGGGATTGATGCTTCGGCCTACATTCCTCACAGCAAAATATACCAAGAGCCAAAAAAAAGCTGTACCACAAAGCGTTTCCTGATCATGGAGCCTACCGCTTCTGAAAATCTGAGAAAGGTTTGGTATGAGGGAGCAAGTAAAGATACGGAATTTGTTGATAAAAAAACCGTCAATAAAATTATTATTGAGGAAAGGAAAGAGAAAAAAAGTTATAATTTATAACAAAATGAAAAGAACAAAGCGGGTTTTACTAATAGGGATAATTATAACTATAGTGTTTGTAGTGGGAATATCTTTAATCAATAAGACAAAACAGGTAAAAGTTTCTATAAATTCGGATCAGATCAATCCTGACAATTTGCCCGGTATACAAACAGGTTCCGTTCCTTGGGTGGCAGAAACTGATCACCTAAAAGAAAGATTGGCAGCTATCGGACTGCCGGTTCTCTCCACCGAAGGCACGGTTTTGCATACCCATGAACATCTTGATATTTTGATAAACGGCAAACAACTTACGATTCCCCAAGATATAGGAATTGACCAGTTTCAGCAGTTTTTTTCTCCGATCCACACTCATGATGACACCGGCATTATTCATGTCGAATCACCAGTTATGCAGACTTTTACTTTAGGACAATTTTTTGATATTTGGGGAGTACGGCTGACTGACAAATGTATAGGAGGATACTGTAACAGCGACACGATGACTTTGCGTGCTTATGTCAACGGCAAAGCGGTAGGTTCTGATTTTCGTAATCTAGCACTTTCCGCTCACCAGGAAATAGTGGTTGCTTATGACACAGATAGCCAATTACCCTCGCCGATACCCTCGAGCTATAATTTTCCTCCTGATTATTAATCAGTTTTGATAAGAATTAGTAAAATATACTATTTGGTGATTGTAAAAGTTTGGACGATCTTTTCTGCAGTTTTTTGATCCTTCGAGTTGGCTTTTAATCCATATGAAGAGTCAGAAACAGGAATCTCAATAATATATGCGCCTTGACTATCGGGAATTGTGTATTGATATTTATACCCTTCGAAATTCTGTTCTTGTCCTACCGGACCGGCACGCGTAGTAAACCTATGTACAGAGAATATAGCCTCTTGTCCATTTATAGTTGTGATTCTTTTTTCATCCGATATTAACGACTGGTAATCTCCTGATACATAATAACTCATAAGACTGTAAAGAATTCCATTGTCCCAGTGAGATAAAATTACAGGCATCGTCGGTATTGGAGTTTTCGCCTGAATTTTCCACGTCCATGGAAACTTGAGCGTATAGCTGTGTTGTTTATCCCCAAAGCGGTATGTTCTCCAAAAGAAGGTAGTTTTTGTGTTTATTATATAGATTAAAGTTAAAACTGTCGTGAGAAGCATTAAAAGGAGCGCAGCTTTTCTTAAAAAGCGGGGATTATTTTTCATTATCATTATCTTAACATAAAGATAGGATTTGGTTCAATTGGAGTCAGAAGTCTGAAAGCCTGCGTGCTGTCTTTCCTGACGATTTCGTCAATAAAATCAAAAGTTGTCGTATCGAAAGGACAGTTGGTATCATCCACGATGAGTATTTTTTTTGTCTGAAATAACTGTTCGTACTTATTTATTTCTTTGGAAGGACATTCTTCTCTGGTGAATAAAACATTATCAGCAGATTCGATTGTATTGTCATATTTCACAGAACCGGCAGGAAGAGGATTAAAATTATTGGAGAAAAACAGGTAATACAAACCAATATCATATGCACGGGCCATAACGACCTTATTGTAGGAATTTCTTCTGTTTATTATTGCCTTGACTACTTCCCGGTTACCTTCTTTCCGAAGTAAACTTTTGTAAGAGGGTGAATGGACCATATACTGATGGAAAAAAAGAATAAATTCAAAAAAAAGACAAAAGAGGACACTTATCGTCAGAAGTTTATGCTTTGTCTTTACTTTGTTAATAAAAGAAAAACCAAAAGCCGCAATGAGTATCAGGGGAATAACTAAAAATATTGAACGTTGGACATTAGGAACGTCTTCAAAGGTTAAAGCGGCAGCAAACGGCGCGGTAAACAGCAGATATAGAATATAATATTTCCCAAATTTTCTTCCTTTATCGACAAAAAGAAGAAGCAGTCCCAAAAAAATCATGAAGGCTTCAGTGAAAAAGAAAAGTCCGCTTTCCGGCACCTTATATCTTTCGGGAAGTCCTCCTTCCAGGAAGATGAAACTTGGAGAGAAATAGCCCAGATATTGCTTGAGGAACTCTCTTGTGTAAATAATTACTTTATTGTGAAAGAATCTGGTTTTTATGATATTTAGACCGACTCCGGGACCATCGGCAAAAATCTGTTTATCTATAGTATTGGAAATAGAGGGATTAAGATAAAATGCGACCTGAGAAAATCTACCTCTTCCCCACTTGGTCATCCCGATACCGGCAGTTACAAAAAGAAACAGACAAAATGAAAAAATTACCAGAAACTTTATCTTTTTTGCTGATTGGATCTTCACAAAAATAAATGGGAATAAAAATAAAGGTATCAATAATCTAAAAGAATGGTAAAAGAAATAAGCGATGATTAAAGGAAAAAAAGAAGAAAGCATAAGTTTTGCCGATTTGGAGGAAAAACCTTTTATAAAAAGAGTCAGGCCCAAAAGAGCAAAAAACAATCCGATGACGCTTTCTGAAGTTGCTCTTGATAACTCTATGTGCCAGGGAGAAAGAGAAAGAAGAAAAGAAGAAGTGAGCGCAACATACCTATTTTTGGTTAATTCAAGACCAAAAAAGTATATCGCCAGAACGGTAAGTGCGCCAAAAAAAGCAGAAGGGAATCTTACGGCAAACTCATTTGTGCCAAAGATGAATGTAGAAATACCTGATAAATAAAATATTCCGGCGGGTCTGAAATCGTCCAGTTTGTCGTAATAAAAGGGGAGGTAATTCCCTTTGATGTCTTTTCCGTGCAGAAGAATGTAGCGGCCGATGTAGCCTGCATCCAGTTCGTCATCGTGAAATCCTAAAGGGACAGATTCAAGCTTGTAAACTCTTAAGAAAAATCCGATGATAAAGAGAAGAAAAAGAACAAGTTTAAATTTGTTTTTTAGTATTTTATCAATCACTCCTGCCACTTTTCAATCTTAACATAAAGAAGGGAAAAAGTAGATCGGAGGCAATAATCTATCAAAGCACAATGGCGGAACGTAATAAATTTTCTTTGAAAATTTAAACGTTCCAGCAGCGTTTAAATCGCAAAGCGATTTATTACACTGCGGTCTCTTTACGAAAAAATTCGAACTATATTTCAACGGTAGCGCGACGAGTGCCCCCACCCACTCGCCGTGCCATCTTTACCGCTCGGCCTTCGGACTCGCTTATTTTTTGCGCGCGCGATTTTGTTGCTCGCAACAGCGAGAAACTTTAGTTATTATTTATGGTATAAACTTAAAGGAATTAAGTATATTGGTCACTACCTCTTTTTCGTTTGGTTCTTTTTTATTTTCAGTAGCTATCCACATTATCCAAACATAAATATTCTGATTTTGTGCTTCATAATCAGCAATATAGTATTGCTGCCAATATGTGTATTTTGATGACTCCTGATAGCTGGTTTTCCACAATACGACATCCTTACCATTAAGTATGGTTTCTTCTATAGATTCTGTTTTACCATTTTGGTTCTCTTCGCTATATTTAGCATCGTCTTCTACAAATTTCTTTAATTCATCTACAGTGTTTATCTTCGGACTATCTTTATACCAAAATCCAAGTGAGGTTTGAGGGTCTTTATCAGAGGTAATTGTTACATATCCAGGAGTAAATGGGTTGGCCGTTTTCTTCCAGGATTTAGGATATACAAAAGAGTATCCAAATTTTTTATCTACGTATTGAATATTTTGACCTTGCTGGACAGTTTTAATATCAAAAAATTTGTAAAAAACACTATTACCGGCAAGAAAAAGACAAAAGAGGACGAATAACCCCAAAATAATTCCAAATAGTATTTTGATAGGCTTGCTCACTACAATATTCGTATTTTTTTGTACAAGCTCAAGTGCTAATTTTCCTCCATGAGCCCCTCCAAGAAGATATATCAGACCTTCAAGGATAAAAATTTGCTTTAAAAAGATATAAGCGAATATGCTTCCTAAAATGCTTTGAACCAAAACAATCATAAATCCGTGGGAGTAGGCTGTACCATATTTCTCATATCCTTGAATTTTTATAATTGCCTTAACTCCTTTGTATCCTGCAATCCATGCAAAAGTTATCCCAAAAATAATAGAGGAAATTGTTTTTATAATACTTCCACCGAACAAGAAATAAAATATCAACCCTGTAATTAAGTTAGCTATTAGTAATAAGCCTCCGTAGACAAAATAAACTTTGAGAATTTTTGAAATCATAAATTCCTCCTTAGATAAATATGTATCAAGTATATCAAATTTTTTATTTTTCTGCTAATATTTATACGTGCTCAACAGGTGAACGGATTTTTTGATGGCCGCTTTGGACAATCTGAATCCGTTTAGGTTGAGCACACCAAAGCGGCCATTTAAATTTTTGCATTTTCTTTAAGTCAAAAATCATTGTGATTTTGACTTGTTCGAACCGACTTTTTACGAGGCCGAAGGTCGAGCGGTAAAGATGGCGCGGCGAGTGGGTGGGGGCACTCGTCGCGCTACCGTTGAAATATAGTTCGAATTTTTTCGTAAAGAGACCGCAGATCGTGAAGTGAAAGAGGAACGCTCGCCGCGGGGGCGGGCGCGGCGAGCGCATTAAAGCCTCGCAACGGGACAAATTCGAGGCGGCGGCCGAAAGAATAAGAAGTAAAAGAAAATGCAAAAATTTACCTTTCTTAAAAGAAAGACGCGAGCGTTGCTCGCAAAAGAACAGATAAGAAATTATGATCAAATATTTCGTTTACTGTAGAAAATCCACTGATGAAGCAGAAAGGCAAATTCTGTCTATAGAGGCACAAATCGCCGAATTGAAAGAATTTGCCAAAAGAGAAAATCTGGAAATTGTCGATTGTTTTACAGAAGCAAAAACTGCCAAGAAGCCAGGAAGAGAAAAGTTTGAGCAAATGCTCAAACTTATAGAGAAAGGAGAAGCAAACGGAATTTTAAGTTGGCACGCGGATAGACTTGCTAGAAATTCGGTTGATGGCGGGAAAATCATTTACCTTCTCGATACGGGTAAACTTCAATCTCTAAAGTTTCCTACGCTTTGGTTCGAAAACACTCCTCAAGGCAAATTTATGCTTTCAATTGCATTCGGACAATCGAAATATTACATCGACAATTTAAGTGAAAATGTTAAACGGGGAATCAGACAAAAACTCCGAAATGGAGTTTATCCCAATAAAGCGCCGATTGGCTACCTAAACGAGCCGAGAAAAAGATTGATTGAGGTTGACCCAAAAACAGCAAGACTTGTGCGAAAAGCTATTCAGCTTTTCGCTAGTGGAAAATACAGTTATGTTGATATTGATAAATTTTTCTTCAATCAAGGAGTAAAAAGCACAACCAATAAATATTTACGCATGGACAAAATCCGCAACATGTTAAGAAGTCCGTTTTACTACGGCGTTTTTGAATTTGCGGGAGAAACCTATCAGGGAATTCATAAACCGATAATTTCCAAAACTCTTTTTGATAAGTGTCAGGAAGTTATTAGACAAAAATCAAAAACTCATATCAACCATAAAGACGAGTTCTGGTTTTTGGGTTTAGCAAAATGCAAAGAATGTGGTTCCGCGATTACCGCCGAAAAACATTTTAAGTTTTATCCAAAAACCAGAGGAAAAGTCAGATACGACTATTACCGTTGTGGCAAAAAGCATGGATATTGCTCGCAAAAATATGTTTCCGGCGGAGAATTTGAAAAACAAATAAGAGAAATTTTGTGGAGACATTCACTCCATGAGCTAAATGCAAAGCGTATGTTGAACTGGTTACATGCTGATGAGATAAGCGAAAAGCAAACCGTAGAAAACAAAATTTCTCTCCTAAAGTCTCAACTTTCAAATGTCGAGCAAAAACTCGACAGACTGCTAACTGGTTATCTCGATCAAGTCATCGAAACCAACGAATACCAAACTGTAAAGAAAAAATTGATAGAGGAAAAAACAAATCTTGAGGAACAAATATCAAATTTTGAGAAAAACCAGTTTGCTTGGATCGAACTAGTTAGAGATTTCATAAATAGTGCGCTGGAAGCGCACAAAATCGCGCGCGCAAAAAATAAAGGCGAAGAATTATTATTCTTCGCCAAAAAAGTCGGTTCGAACTACTTCTTATCCGGCCGCCGCCTCGAATTTGTCCCGTTGCGAGGCTTTAATTCGCTCGCCACGCCCGCCCCCGCGGCGAGCGCACCTCTTTCACTTCACGATCTGCGGAGGCGGTGGGATTCGAACCCACGCGAGCCTTGCGGCTCAGGAGTTTAGCAAACTCCCCGAATTGACCAACTATCGGACACCTCCCAAATGCTCTTCTGATTATAACAAATAACTCTTGCTAATTCATTCATTACAGTTGATAGACTTTATCGACTCTTTTGTTCTATAATATTTTTATCCAGAAGATTATGAGCGATGCTGCCCAAACTAATTCTTCCAAAGATCAGCCAAATCTAAATGAAGTGCTTCTTTCTTGGAAAAGTCCCTCTCATCCTTTCCGAAAAAGAAATAAGATTTTTTATCAGACTGTAGCAGGAATTACTTTTCTTTGCGTGGTGATCGTATTTTTCCTGCACGAATTCATGCTTATCGGAGTGATTCTCTCAATTGCTTTTGTGGTTTATGCTATTACTTCCGTGGCTCCGGTAGAAGTTGAGCATAAAGTTATGCCTATCGGTTTTGAAAATGCCGGTAGAATTTTTCGCTGGATGGAACTTTATGCTTTCTGGTTTGAAAAAAAGTGGGATTACCGGATGATAGTTTTCCAGACCCGCCTGCCGTTTCCCGGCCAGGTAAGGGCTGTTTTGCCTGTCGATTTGACGGATGAGAAAGTCAAGGAGATAGTCGGTAAATACCTGCTTTTTCTGGAAAAACCGCTTAAAAGCTTGACCGACCATTTTTCCGACTGGCTATCCCGCAAAATTCCCCTGGAAACCACAAGTTAATATTTTGACCTGCCTCTCATTGGATAATTAATCGTCAAGATAATATAATATTCTAGATTGATAAGTCCCTGTAGCTTAACGGATAGAGCACGGCCCTGCGGAGGCTGAGATATGAGTTCAATTCTCATCAGGGACGCCAGGAGGAGTAGCCAAGCGGTCATACGGCGCCGATCTCGAAAATCGGTTGAGTCGTAAGGCTCACGTGGGTTCGAATCCCACCTCCTCCGCCAAAGTTCTTCCCCAAATCAGCCTACCCTATATTATCATTCATCACTTTACCCTTGGCTGAAGGAAGTTTTCAGTATAGAATAAAGAGGATATGGCAGATGCAGTAAGTACTGTTGAAACTGGAGATATTGGACGGACTCATAATGAGTTGTCCCAAGGACAAAAAAGTCCAGTTTTTCATGGGGAAAGTTTAGCGGAATCTGGTGTAAATAGAGAGATTTCAGATAGTTTATCCCAAAGGCAGGCGCTGAGAGTTCTTCAGGAGAGGGGATTTTTGCAGGTTTATAAAGGAGACTTGTTGGATGGTCAAAAGTTAGAAGAATTGGATATTGTTTGTGATCTGGATAAATTCAGAAAAGGACCATATGATACTCATTCTTTAAAAAAAGAAATAGGGTTTTTGGCTATAAGCAAGAAATTTGACCAAAGGGATCTTCCCAGTGTATTACAGCGGGTTTTTCAGGATTTGGCGGTTTACGATAAGACACAGTATCATCAGGATCCGACGAAAGCTGAAAAACTGCCTTTTTTCTATATCCCGTCCGATGCCAACCGGGCAAGATCTGCCACCTACGCTAAAAAGGTGGCAAAATATCATTTGGGTATCTGGGAGATAGGATCTTCAAGGAAATTACCGGATAAATATCCTGTATCTCAATCCCTAAGAGAAGGACAGGGAGCGCCTGGCTATAGGGAAACGGTAGTAATGCAGCTTATTTTTAATCCCAAATATGGAAATGGTTATAGAGATGAAAGCGGAAAGCTAATGGTGAGGTTTAAAGGAGAAGGTAAACACAGACCGATAAATTGGGATTTTTTCGAGAAATGGGGTTTTAGTGGTTACAGCAGAAAAGACGGGTTTTCTTTTGACCGTCCGATTGAACTTTTATACAAAGATTGTTTAGGAATAACGCATCTTAAAGGAGGATCAATGTATCCCTATAAAGATTTTCAAATCAGAGGAGGATCACCTACTGATGCCCGGTATAACTTACCAAAAGATATATGGGCGAATGGTACGACAATGATGCAAGGTTTAAATGCCAGATATACAGTAGGTAGAGAATATGGAAATGGTAATTTTGAATCAATCAGACTTACTGATGATTTGGCGGGGATAATAGAATACAGAATCCAAGGAGAAAAAAATGAGAAAGTGATAATACCGGCCTTAGTTTGTGTTTTCGAACTTAAGCTGGACGCAGGTTTTAGCAGGGATAGAGGGACTTTTTCAGACGTTCTCCAAAGGGGAATAAAGATGTATAAAGGTCATGATGCGATAGCGGGATTTGATAACAAATTAGGATCAATCGCTGATAATTTTGGAGAATTTCTGGATTTTTCCCTGCAATGTTCTGTGTACGGAGAATTCAAACTGGCCAAATTTACCCTGTCTGAACAAGCAGAAGCTCTGGATATTTATAGACAATATAAGGATGATCCAAATTTCTGGAATTTTATTCGGTCATATAAAGCAGATGGTTTAAGAAGTCTTATTGCTTTGAAAGAAACGATCCCTCAGGTTTTTGAAATAAATGCACAAGTAAACCCTATTGTCATGAAGAATATTATCCATGAAGCCAGTTTGATTGCTGAAACAGTCAATAAATCAGCAAGAGGTATAACAGATGGAAATAACTCAGCCAAAAGCCTCCTTGATGAAGCTGTTTTAGACCAAATGAGGAGAATCATTTTAGGCGGACTACCTCTTGCCAGAGGGGAAAAACTCACATACAATTTCATAGACTTAGCAGCATTACTAAAGTCTTTCAGGGAAAGGGTAGAGTGGCATTATTCACATCTGTCAGATGGTGAGAGCAGGCTGTATCAGGAAATAGTCAGAAGTCTGTCCCATCCTGATCAAAATGTTCAAGACATTGTTTTGCATCTTTTTCGAAGAGATGTACAGACCGAAATTGACTTGGTAAAGCTAAAGGCAAGAGAGTTATTTGATCCTCCACAATTAGAGATATCACAAAGAGAAGCTTATACAGATTCTGATCTGCGAGCCTGGGAGCGTAGAACCGCCGATACTTATCAATCACTCAGACATATTCTTTTGAGATTTAAAGAGAGGAAGGAGCCCGTGAGATATATTCTTGACATTGGTACAGGGGAGGGGAGAATAGCTGGAATGCTGGCGAGGTTAGGCTATAAAGTAATCGGTTTAGATATAAGTGATGAGCAGTTACAACGAAGGAAAGAAAGAATAAAGCAGGAAGGACAGGGTTTAAGAGGAGAAAAGGAGATACCGGGTCTTTCTTATCATGATCTTTTAAAATTACAGGAAGAAGGTCTTTTGCCTCGAACACCTATTTTAGATGATGAGGAAGTAGCGAATAATTATATTCAGGTTCAGGGTAGTTTTTTTAATATCGCAGATGCACTCAATAAGGCCGGTATAAACTTCAAATTTGATGCAGCAATTGTAACGTGGCATACTTATGATGAGTTTGGTCCCCCCAAAAGTCAGGAAGCGATATTGGAACAAATTTGGAGTTTGTTAAATGCCGGTGGAGAACTTATTAAAGAAATTCCCAATAGGAAAATTGAACCTTACGCTTCAGCCCTGCAAAAATATCATATCGACAATCCTACTGAACCATATGGAACGATACGGGATAAAAAACCGGTTGGTACAGGCGGACAAGAAGAATTATATCCACCCCGATATTTTCCTGATATAAATGAACTTATATTATTATTAAAATCTAAGGGCTTTGATATAGATTTACAAAAAGATGTACAGACGTATATGGTTGAGGATAAGGAGACTCTCGAAAGCGAAAGAGGACCGGCATTTGAAGAGTATTTCATCGTAGCCACGAAGCCCAAGTCTTGACTACTTTAATAGCTTCTTATTAAAATATCCGGCCTCTTTCCAGGCTAACTCAAAGATGGCGCGTTCAGTATCCGCGATTGCCTTATTCTCAATTAAAGTCACAATCAGCTTCTTATCCTCAGTCATGGAGAAGAAGGCAACCTTATTTCCGACAATATCCTTTTCGATATTGATAGGAAATTTCTCCAAGGGGACAAGCCTGGTCTCGCGGAGCTGCTTTTTATCATTTTTTTGATATTCTTTCGCCTCTTTTGTAGCCGCGCAGATAACCTGGGCAAAAATATTGTTTTTTTTGCGTATTGCATAGTATTTTGGCCAGAAATTAAGCAGCTGTTTATCAATTTCCTTGTTTATTCTTACATACGCTGAAATCTCCTTTTTCTCGGAAAGAATTTCTAAATGAGCCTTTTTGATACCTTCAATTCCTTCAAAAATACGGATAATTGGTCTCTCGACAGATAAAACATACTGGGAGGTCAGATTGGGCAAGTATGAATTCAGGTCATTTTTGGCTCTTTCCAATGACTGGTATTGCTTTTCCGCCAGAGAAAATAAGGCTGTTGGAGGTTCAGGGCGGAAATGGATCTTTTTCTTAATGTCCTTTTGACTGATAAGCCCTTTTTTCTCCAGAGAATAAAGAACCTTATAGACTGTAGCTCTTTTCAATTTCGACTCCCGGATAATTTCGTTTGCCGGTTTTTCGCCCAGCCGAAGAAGGAGTTCATAAAGATCAGCTTCTTTTTGGGTCAACCCGATGGTTTCTAAAAACGGTAGTGACATAATTGACACTTATCATAACATGTAGCTTCGGACTTGTCAAGTATTTTGTTACCTATTAGTAACAAATATCATATTTCTCTCTGTATATTAAAAACAGCTATAGGCTTGACAAAGAGGCTATTTTATGGTAATATACCACCTAGGTTAAAGAGCATCTTAACAATCTATATAATTGTCACTAAGATTTGACAAAGTGTGTAAAAGTGTGATATAGTACAGCGTTTTCTGCCAAAAGCAGAGAACATTTAAAAAGTAAACGGAACCAAGGAGAAGACCAGGCAAAAGCGCCTGTCATCTTTTCCCCTTATCTTGTATTTTGTCTAGGCAATTGCGTTTGGATAAAGGTGCAAGATAAAAGCCTCACTCTGTAGTTTTTCCGGATCCTGAGGATTTCATTCTCCGTATCACTCGGAGAAGGTGAGCATCCGACTGGATGAGGCTAAATGAGAAGAGGAAAAAAAAATCCACCTAGCTGCCTTGCTTGTCTTCGTTTCTCAAGGGAGATGGGACAAACAACGTAGCAGGTGGAAGTTGAAGATCTAAGTATATCATAATATATCTTGACTTTCAACTTCTGCCTGTTACAAAGCCCTTTTTCCTCTTTTTGTATTCCAGTTTACTTTAATTATCTGCCTCAATTATAAATATTCTTTTCCTGCCGAATTTTTACATTCAAAAGGAGGTGATTATATGCCAATTTCAAGAAGAGAACTTCTTATTGGAGGAGGAGCATTAGCAGCTGGAGGAGCCATTTATGGTGTCACTAGAGTCTTAGCCACTGGTGGCTCAGCAAAAGAATATTCAGCTACTCCGGCTCCAATGACTGACATTTCCGAGGTTAGAGCATCGACTTCTAAAGCTGAAAGCACGCCTACAGCTGAGACAGTTAGGTTTCAAGCTACAGTCTGGCGCAGCGGAAAACCTGAACATGACCCTCGTTACGATGTCTTTTATGATCCGTCTCAAGGAGGAAGTAGTGATCATCCAGCGTATGGCTGGTACTACCAAAAAGATCTTCCTAGCAGTAGTAGTCGCGAACCGCATGAAGTAGCAATTATCTTGCAGGCGCCTGCAAAGTATCGCTTTACAGGTCCGGAGTGCCAAGTTTGGGGGAATTTTGACGCAAATCATCCTTTTGACCAGGGAGAACTTCTTTTAGATCGAGAGAACAAAGAAATATTTGTTCAACCTACTGAGGGAAAAGAGCATGAAGCTTGGATTTTTATCCGATGTGGAGGTGGCGCAGCATCTGGATTTTCGTTTGAAGCATTACAACAGTTACCTCAAGGATAATAAGTGAAATAAATCGAGATTGAGGTAAGGAGGGATAAAACGAGAAAGTAGTTTTAGCTAAAATCACTGCTATTTTCTCTATTATCCCTCCGTTTTAATAAAGCGTATTTACTTATGTACAAAGTTAATTGCAAACCGACAGTTTCAGTCATTATGCCTGTTTACAATGCCGGAGAATTTATCGTGGAAGCAATCGAAAGTATTTTAAATCAGACATACAAAAATTTTGAATTTATTATTGTAGATGACGGATCGACTGATAACTCTTGGCAGATAATTCAAAAATTTCAAAAGAGACATCCAAGACTTATAAAAACTTACAGATTGAATAAACAGACCAATTACGCAGGAAATGGCGCTACTAATCATGGCCTGAAATTTGCAAAAGGTGAATTTATAGTCCGGATGGATGCAGATGATATCGCACACCCGCAAAGATTAGAAAAACAAGTAACATTCATGATTAAAAATCCGGATGTGATTTTATTGGGTACCCAAGCCAATCTTATAGATCGACTAGGTAAAAAAATTGGCAAAAAGATTGTTCCTATTACTCATAAAAAGATATATGAAGAATATGGCATTGTGCACCCCATAATACATCCTACTTGTATGTTTAGGAGGAGTTTATTGCCAGACCCAAATAAAATATACGCAAATAAATATGGAGTAAACAGCGATTATTATTCATTTTTTTATTTATTAAATTATGGAAAATTTGCAAATCTCCCCGAATTTCTTCTGAATTATAGAATACATGCGAACAATTTTTCTCTTAAGTATCCGAAAAAGAAATTTATTAATTCTTTAAAAATAAGGTATGCCGCTATTACGAGATTCGGTTACAAGATTACTCTAAAAGCGTTTTGTTTAACATTGATACAAGCTTTAATTGTAGGTCTCATTCCAGAAAGATTAATCGTTCCTCTGTACTTAAGAATCCGCGCTGTATCAGGTCTATGAACAAAGTTTTCTCATTGGCCAGACGAAATTGGCCGATATTTCTTCTAATGATTGCAGAGAGTTTACTTTTTATCGCTAATTATAAACCTGGTACATATTTAATAGGATGGGACAATTTGTTCCCTGAGTTTAACTTCGGATTAAACATAAAAAGAAGCTTTTTTGCTGTCTGGCAAGAATATAGAGGTTTAGGTCTACTTGATGGGATGAGTCACTCGGCGAATCTCATCCATTATCTTTTTCTCTTTCTGCTTTCATTTTTTCTGCCACAATCTTTACTCCGTTATGTTTTTGTTTTCCTAACTCATATCTTGGGTGGAATAGGAATCTATCTTCTTCTTACCAACTATATTTTTCATAACCATGAGGAAAGATTTAAGAAAGCAGTCGCTTTTTTAGGTGCTTTGTTTTACCAATATAATCTTGCAACCGTCCAGATGTATTTTCTGCCTTTTGAGCTTTTCGTAACTCATTTTGCTGCTTTGCCTTGGTCAATTTATATGCTGCAAAAATTTATTAATCAACCCAAGAGGAAGAATTTAATTCTATTATTTCTCATCTTATTTTTATCTACGCCTCAAGCTCATGTACCCAGCGTATTCATCGTTTATGCTTTTGCCCTAGGAATTTTTTTGTTATTTGTTTTATTTCAGAATGGTATAAAAGTATTAAAGACAATATTGATTGCTTTTTTCTTAATCTTTCTTGCCAATTCTTTTTGGGGAATCCCATATTTTTATTCAACGATAAATAACATTAGAGCCATTGCCGAGTCGAAAAACAATCAGATTGGAACAGATGATATATTTCTTCGTAATCAAAAGTTTGGAGATTTTATGAGCGTCGCTTTCCTTCGGGGCATTAGCCTTGATTTTGTTCAATATGACTACAAACAGCAGGTATCAGGATACATGATGCAGCCATGGAGAGAGTTTACTTTTAGTCCTCTTGGAATCATAATCGGCTGGGTATTTTTCCTAATTACTTTATTTGGTCTTTTCTATTCAGTCATAAAGAAACAGAAATTTCTCTATCGTTTTATTTTTCTTTGGGTTATTACTTTTCTAATACTGGGTAATGATATTCCTATACTAGGTTTATTCTCATATTCCTTAAGAACCTATATTCCGTATTTTTATAATGTTTTCAGGTTTGTTTTTACTAAGTTTTCAATTCTATATGTAGCGATGTACTCTATATTTTTTGCCTACGGATTATCTGTTTTGGCATCGATAATTTCTAAAAAAACAACTAGACAGCTTTGTATATTTTTAATCGCGTTGATTACCTTAATCTTGGGTATTTCCTCTTACTCGTCATTTAAAGGTGATTTTTTTTATAAGAATTTAAGAGTAGAAATTCCAAAAGAATATTTTGACACTTTTAAATTCTTTCAAGGACAGGATCCTACCGAAAGAATCGCCATATTACCGGCTCCTTGGTTTTGGGCATGGACACAGACAAGATGGGGAACGATTGGTTCAGGCTTTATGTGGTTTGGAATACAACAGCCTACTTTAGATCGAGCCTTTGACCCATGGAGTAATACTAATGAAAATTATTACTGGGAACTGACTCAAGCGATCTATTCTCAAGATAGAAATCTATTTGAGAAATTACTAGAAAAATATCAGATAAGTTGGCTTCTTATTGATAAAAATATCTTGCAACCTTCATCTCCTAAAGCTCTATACGCTGATCAGTTGGAAGAAATGATTAAAATATCCGGGAAGTTTAATGAAACTATCTCTTTTGGAAAAATCAAGATTTACAAAGTTAATTTAGAGACAAAACCAAAAGATTTTGTATTTTTGGCGTCTAATCTGTCGGTAGTGGAACCTAAATATAAGTGGAATAACTATGATCTGCCTTATTTGGAGAGTGGAAATTATTTATCAGAAAACAGTGAGCAAGTGATAAATAATGAGTCATA
>Ga0315282_10005861_pt1 | contig 20773 bp, 15 predicted proteins | sample YL17G07_20_MG_FD_203693 | JGI IMG/M metagenome (GOLD analysis project Ga0315282, IMG submission 203693) | Sediment microbial communities from Yellowstone Lake, YNP, Wyoming, USA - YL17G07_20 | ecosystem: Environmental > Aquatic > Freshwater > Lake > Sediment | place: USA: Wyoming | collected... | reverse complement strand
AGTAGGAGCCGTACCTCTCCTTGATCTGCTCCTCCGCGGACTTGCACCTCTTGATGGCCTGCCTGACATGCTCGGGCTCTATGCTCTTGGCCTTCTCGAGCACCGCCATGTCGCCGGCGGTCCTCACAACGCCGCCGAGCTCCCTGAGCCTCAACGTGTAGGCGCCCTTCTTACCGTCGAGGGCCAGGGCCCTGCGCTTGGCCTCCTTCAGCAGTTCCTTCACGGCCGAGTGCGACGCGTGCGGCACCCTGCGGTCCATCTCGATCTCCTGTGCGAAGAACTGCACAAGCAGGTCCGCGTTCTCCTTGGACTCCTTCATTACCACGTCCATGAGGACCTCGTAGCCGGAACCGACGATCCTGCTCCTCACAGGCGACAGTATGTGCGGCAGGTCCTGTATGTTGCAGGCCCCGACGAATATGAAATCGCACGGCACCTTGTCGACCTTGACGCTGGCCCCTGCGGACTGCGGGTGCCGACCTGAAATCGGGAAATGCTTCTCCTGCATGGCCGTCAGTATGTAGCGCTGCAGGGACCCCAGGTGCGGGAGCTCGTCGATGAACAGCACTCCCTCGTGAGCTTCATGTATGGCGCCCGCCACGACCCGTTCGTACGGCGGTGTGCCCAGCTGCGGGTGCCCGCCGTAGGGGTCGTGCCTCACATCCCCGAGCAGTTCCGTCTCGCTGGCCCCCGTGGCCAATATGAAGGTCTTCCTCTTGAGCGGGACCAGTATCTTCCTCGGCGAGACCTTCTCCATCTGCCGGGTCTTCTCCATGGCCTTCTGGTCCATGAGCTTGATCTTATCCCCGGCGCGCTCGTAGGTCACGACCTCTTCCTTGCCGTTGATGTTCCTGGTGGTCTTGACGGCTTTCTTACCGCCGCCGAGCTGGTTGAGCGTGACCTCGATGACGTTCCCTAGCAGGTCCCCGAAGGGCTGGTTCTCCATGCCGACCTGGCCCGATTTGCGCTTCTCGCACTTGGGGCACACAGCATCCTCCGGCGCCGAATAGGCCCCGCAGTTCTGACAGAGGTATCCCAGTTGCTCCGCGACCTTCCGCGGGACGTTCTCCGGCGGCAGGAGCTCTCCCTCGGCCACGGCCCTGCCGGCCTCGAATGCCAGGGACTCATCCTCGGTCAGGACCTCGATGAACGGCCGCTCCGGGTTCAGCGGGTTGTGGACGACCTGGATCTCCTGCTTGGGTTTTGGTAAATAGAACCCCAGCGCCTGGCCTATCATGGACTTGCCGGTGCCCGGCGGGCCGACGAGCAAAAGGTGTCTGTGCTGTCTGGCCGCCAATCTGGCGATCTCGACCGCGTGGTCCTGGCCTATGACCCTCGATAGCGGGTCCGGCGGGATCTTAACGTCCGAGGTGGACTCTATGCTGTCCAGCAGACTGCCCTTGCGGGCCTCGGTCTTACCGCCCTTCTCGGCCATGAAGACACCGGAGTAAAGGGATGGAGGGGCCCGTATTAAAGGCTAGGGGCCCCTCGATGTTCGTCTATTCGAGGTCAGCCTTGGTCAGGACTTCAAGGTCCGTCGGCTGCTTCGTTACTGTGCCGTACTTAACGCCAACAAGGGTCTTGATGCCCTTCTCGGCGGCGAGGTCCAGTATCCTCTGGGTTATGACCCCGTCGAAGACGACGGCCACGATACCCTCGGGTGGGTGCGATAGGGCCTCGGCCAGGTCCCTCACAGGGACCTCCTTGAGTATGGCGCACTTCTGGCCCAGCAGGTTGGCCTTGAAGGTCCCCTGCAGGCTCTGCAGCATGTCCTTGTAGGCCAGCTGCTCGTCCGAGAACTTCTTGTCCGTCTTGCCGCGGAAGCGGTCCGTTATTCCCGAGAAGAAGCCTCCCCTGCGGTCCGGCTGCGTCGTCGTCGAGCGGTCCCCTCCGACGGTCGCCCTGTCGCCCTCGGGGGGCCTTGGGCCGCCGTTGGTCTTCGGGCCCCTGTCGTCCCGGTACGGCCTAGGGCCCGTTGTCCCGCCCACGGTCGGCAGCGGCGGCAGGCCCGAAGTGGGCTGGTCGGTCGTTGCCATGGGCTTGGGGGCTGGTATCCCCGCGTCGGGGACGGTCTCGGTCTTGGCCCCAACGTCCTCGTCGTCCGGCTGCGACAGCATAGGCACGTCCTCGGTGCCAGCGAGCTTCAGGTTCTGCATGCCGTGCATCTCGATGAACTGGTTCAGGGGTATCTTGTTCCTGAGGGCCTTCATGATCTGCTTCTGCGTGAGCTCCTCGACCTCCCTGTTCCTGGGGGCCATGGCTATGAAGTCCAGCTCCGCGACCTGCAGCAGCTCCCTCAGTATGAGCTCCCCGCCCCTGTCACCGTCGACGAAGGCAATGACGCTCCTCTCCTTGGAGAGGTTCTTGATGGTCTGCGGGACGTTGGTCCCCTCGACCGCTATGGCGTTCTTGATGCCGTACCTGAGAAGGTTCAGCACATCGCTCCTGCCTTCGACGACTATTATGGAATCGGACGATGCCACGTTGGGCCCGGCCGGGCACTTGTCCGGCCCGAAGGACACTATGTCCTCCACCTGGACGGACTGTCGGACCTCGTCGCTGATGTCGAGCTCCGTGTCCCGTTGGGTCCTGGACATGTTCTTCAAGAGCTCCTTGGCCCTCTCGATTATGCGGGTCTTCTTGGCGACCCGGACGTCCTCGATATCGCTCACGATAATCTGGGCCTTGCAGGGTCCGACCCTATCGATGGTCTCCAGGGCCGCGGCCAGTATGGATGTCTCCACCTGGTCGAGGCTCGAGGGCATTATAATGGTCCCCTCGGACTTGCCCTTCTTCGAGTTCACGTCGACCTCGATCCTTCCCATTCGGCCGGTCTTCTGCAAATCCCTCAGGTCGAGCTCCTCGCCGAGCAGACCCTCGGTCTGCCCGAAAATTGCGCCGACGACATCGGGTTTCTCCACCACCCCATCCGCCATGATCCTTGCTTTTATGATGTATTTGGTCGTGCTTGGGTCAATCCTTGTATCTATTGGCATTCTTAGTTCCTCCAGTTGCTTTCTCCATGTTACTTTTTCGCGAGGGGTCTTGCCCCTTCGGTCTGGAAAAAGCCGACCTCTTCACCGAGAGGTCCATCGCGGTCCGCACGCCCATCGAGGGCCCGCGCCATGCCGCGTCCATCTTCCATGTTGTCGAAACGGGCACCTGCCCGTATCGGCCTGGACCACAATCATGCTCTGCTGGCCAGGTGGTCCATTAGCCCACCTATCCACCAGCGATGATGTAGTGATAGTGACCGGTGATGTTGACGGTTCAGCTCTTTCCAGAAAAGACAAATAGGCCCATTATATAAATACTTTTCCATGGGGTTTTTTGGGGTGTTTACGGCATTGGCCGAAGGTACGGTTTGCCGAATGCTTTATGGGCCCCAGTTTCCCCTTCAAACGGCCCCGTTCAATACAGATGTTGCACATGCAACGGCACTCTCGTTCTTGACGACATTTCGACCGAACCTTTAAACGCGGCATTGCCAATCCCACAGTATGGGGAAAATGCCATGAGCCATTTCGATTCCATAGACCTCCCGGGCAACGGGTTCATCGTTTCTAAAGAGACCTCCTCGGGCTATTCCGGGAGCGACCAGAAGGACCTCGAAAAATTGGCCTACTGGCGAAAGATGACCGAGCCAACGATGAAGAAGGTTTTCAAGGCCATCGAAAAGGAGCTTGCGGCAATGGCCAACGGGCCGGACGCCCCCAAACTGATCAACGGGCCGGTCAGCGCGATGAAGGACAAGCTCGAAATCGTCTGGGAAGAGAAGATGGACGGCCTAGACGTGCCTTATCACATGAAGAAAGGGAACGGGCAATGCATATATCGCATGCGCCTGTGGCCCAAGGGCCCAGCGAACAAGGTCGATGTGCTGCTGTTCGTCGAGACCCTGCCGTCGGTGGAGGTCCGGGACGGCTGGAAGAGCAGGTTGCTGGCGGCCATCGAGCGGGATGTGAAATACGACGACAATGTTCCTTCGCTATGAGGTGCCCGATATCCTTTTACATTTTGACGATGTTCTAAAAATAATAAAAAATAAAACCAAAAGACATAAGATTATCGAACCGTATCGACTTTTCAACAGAAAGTGATTCCCCAATGACCAAGGAACCTACCGCTTTCATAGAGATCAAGGGCCTTACGAAGACCTTCGGGGACGTCGCAGCGATAAAGGGCATCTCATTGTCATTGTCCAATGGCACCTATGGCCTGATCGGACCCAATGGCGCTGGGAAGACCACGCTCATGAAATTGGTACTTGGTTTGATACGGCCCACGAAAGGGAAGATATCCATCCTCGGGAATCCGCCGGGCTCCCCGGAGGCCAACGCAGCCATCGGTTATCTCAGCGAGAACATGGGCTATTACGACGACCTCTCGGCCGTTGACTATCTGCAATACTTCGCACACCTCTTCGCGGTGCCCGATGAAAAAGCGGCGAAGAGGATCGCCACCCTCCTCAAGAAAATGGAGCTTGATGAGCGGAAGGACGATCCCATTTCGACATACTCCAAGGGCATGCGACAGCGGCTCGGTGTGGCCAGGGCCATGCTCCACAGACCCGAGGTCTACATTCTCGACGAGCCCCTGTCCGGCCTCGACCCGACGGGCCGCAAGGACGTGCTCAAGGCCCTGACCGTCCTGAAGCAGCAAGGCAAGACCGTCCTCATCTCCTCCCACGAGCTCAAGGACATGGACATGATATGCGACCACATATGCGTCATGAAGGAAGGGCGCATCCTGGTCCAGGGCACACCCAAGGAGCTCATGTCGGAGGACAACCTCTCGCGGGAGACGCTGGCGTTCAACATCCACACACCGTCGGAGATAATCAACGAACTTCCCAAGGCCGTTCCAGAGATCCTCGAGTTCAAGTACGAAGGCGAGGACCTCACGATAGTGATCAAGCACGATCCGACAACGGAACGCAAGATCCTCTCTTGGCTGCTGGAGAAGAAGATCGACTTCTCACAGAAAAAGCATGTGATCGATTCCATCTATACCCAGCTCTTCCAGGAGGGAAAGTAGGATGGCCCGACGCTCCATCTTCTGGAGGTTCGTCAAGGACGAACTCATCAGATTGGTCAAGGGCACGGACTTCCTCGGCTTCCTCGGGATATCCGCGCTCATGTTGCCATTTTCCTTCTTATCCACCCATGGCTCAAGCAGTCCCGTGTATGAGCAAACGATGAGTGTGTTCGGTCTCGTGGGATTGATCGCGGGCGTCTTCTTCGCCTATCTGGTTTCTCAGGGATTCGCGAAGGAGTTCGAAAAGAGGACGCTGAACATCCTGCTAACGACACCCCTTAGCAGGAGCAAGATATTCATTGGCAAGCTACTGTCATTTCTCCTGCTTGTCCCAATCTTACTAGTGGTCGTCGGTATAGGGCTGGTCATCATCTATGCCGCGGATGGCGTGTTGCCAGCAATTCAATTGGGTTTGACCTCCTACCTGTTCCTTCTCCTGGCCCTGTTCCTCATCTCCATCATTGCATTCTCCATGGTCGTTTCGATATTGCTGAAAAAGACTGGTACCATGATAATCGTCATGGCCATCTACATCTTCATCCCAATGACGCTCGCCGGTGCCATCGGAGTGACCTGGGAGAACGGTGAATCGCGCGTGAGCTATCCAATCAACTTCCTCCTTCCCGGGTCGCTCTACGAGCTTGGCATTAGCACTCTATGGCAGGCGCTTGCCCCTGACTGGATTTTCATTGTGAGCCAATTTGGCTTCCTTACCATCTTCATCCTGCTCGGCCTCGTTCTCTTCAGGAGGGCTCAGATATGGGGCTGAGGGCCGTTGCGATAACCATAGCATTATTCTCCTTGCTCATGGTCTCATCGTTCAACCCCTCCATGACGAGTACAGCTCAAGGCCAAAAGTATGAAGATTTCCCCCTTGCCATAAGTGTCGAAAAGATCGACGCCAACTACGACCAGATCCAGAATTACTATTATGCCGGGATCGATGAACGTGTTCAGGTATTCTTCAACATCGAGATCCTGAACGCGTCAAGCACAAAGAACCCGACCGTCCGCGTCCTCGCATTCTTGACTGCATATGCACGGGATAGCAGGATAGATTCACACATGAGCATCGACGCGATAAACAAAATACGCGGTGACGACGCCATAAGGAACTACGAGAGGACCAAGGACGTTCTCACATCGGATTATCAGGCAATAACATTCAAGGAATTGAACGAAAAGAAAATAGAGAGCATATCCGTGAACCTCACGTTCCACACGGCCGGCGAATGGACCATCCAGGTCATCTTTGAACTGAGCCCAGGGGTGTATTACTCCCAAGGTGATATAGGCGAACGCATCACTGTCAATCAGAAGAACAGCGATGTCAATTCCTTCTCGCTGTTCGGCCTTTCGTTCACATTCATAATCCTCGCGATCATTGCCGACGTCATCCATCGTATATTGACGGGCCGCAAGAGGGCCTCGACCAAGAAATGGTGGGCGGGGAAGAAGAAGACCGTTGCGGCCCTCATCTCCATCTTCGTTGTCATTATGTTGATATTCTATTCCATATTTTATATCTTGTACCCGAAACCGTCCTATGTCCAGATCATCGGGGATATGGACGGTAAGGTGGACGCTCAAGGAAGGATACACATCGCTTGGGTGAAACACATCGAACAGAAATATTCTTCAATGGACGATATGATGAGGAACTTCGATTATCAAGGATCGATAAGTGGTTCATTGTACTATACAAAGATAGATACGAATAGTATGACAACAACGACCATTCCGATCGAATCAGGTTCGATTGCCAGCTCCGTCAAATTGTTATTGGATTCAAAAGGCCATCCGCACATCTTTTGGAGAGGGAATAATGGATACAGTTTCATCAATTATGAGATCAAGTATGTGGAGATAAAGCCGGAGGGACTAGGATCGATCAAGCGCATGGCCTGTAAATACATGTATTCGAATGAGATGGACGTAGAGATAGCAAAAAATGATACCTTCTTCCTCTCAGGGTGCAATGGATTGAGCGCAATCCTTCCCGATGGCACGACCTGGAGCGACGCGAATCTCACGGCCGTATCGACATCCATGGATACCGATGGAAATCTCCACATGATAAGCGAGAAGTGGAAGAACGATACCGTTCACCTTGAACACTGGGTAATTGATAAAAATGGCAACTTCAGCAATACCACCTTGAACATCTCAATCCCGGAGCAAAAGTGGCCGTACATACAGCATCTCGGGGTTCGAAGCGACGGGGACCTGTTCCTGATGACCCGCTGGCAGGAATCAAATACGAACGATATCCGGATAATGAGATGTCACGGGAACATTACGAATTCCACCGCAATCTACTCAGGGGATTCATATAGTGCCCAAAGTTCATTTTCTGCCATGTCAGTCATCGACGACAAGGTCTATGGTTTCTATTCGGGGATGGAGCCCTCGAACGAAAAGTCCTGGCACCTGTTCTATTCCGAGAACGGTACTGAGTGGAAGACGAAATCGACGACATATCGGGTATGGAATATAGTTAATGATAGTAACGGTAGGATCTACGGCCTGGGCCAGGTCTTCAGTTATCAGCCCATGGGCAAGGACCTCGTGCAGACAATAATGTACGAACCCATAGACTGGAACAAATGATCGATCACCAGTAGCTCTTCGAACAACAGGTCCTGTATTGCTTGACCTTGAGGCCGTACTTCTTCGCCATCTGTATCGCGCTGTTCGCCGGCATGGCGATCCGGTTCACGCCAACCTCCACTGCTAGGGCATCGAGCGTCTCACGGTACTTCCCTGTCGGCCTGGCGCAGCTCAGGGCCACGGGCGTCCTCGGCAGTCTCAACCTCACGTTCGCCAGGAACCTGGCGACGTCCTTGGGGTCCGGCGGTCTCAACCCGTCCATCGGCGAGCCTTTTATAGGTATCAGCACGACGATGACGACGGCATACGGTTTGGCCCTGGCGACCATCTCCAGTGCCTCGAACTCTCCCGACACCTTGCCGTAGTTCAGCCCAAAAACGATATGTGGGATCAATGGAACGCCCGTCGCGGCCAGCGCCTTGACGGAATCCTGCATCTTCTTGATGCCGACATCGAGGTGATAGACACGCCTCATCGTTCTATCATCGCCGATTACATCGATGAGGAACTCGTCGATGCCGGCGTCCTTCAGGGCCATCGCTGTCTTCTTATCAATCAATCCCGTGTGGACGGATATTGTCAGTTTGGTCTCTTTTTTTATCCTCTTGATGACCGGGATGAACTCGTCCCACGGCAGCGTCCCGTCCTTCCTGCTGCCGCCGCTCACCAGCGCACCGAGATCTCCACCATTCCATGCCTTCATCAATTCCTTGTACAAAAGTTCCGGCGTCGCTGCAGGTACCATGTATCCAAGTATCTTCCTCTGGCAGTGGTCGCAGTTGAGTGCGCAGGCCCTCCCCGTTATCGATATCGTCGGATATTTTCCCGATACCTTGTGATGCATCATCCTTCCGGGGATGAAGGTCAGAAGTTCCTTCCCGACGTTCTTCCACGATAGCTCCCTCGCGGTCCTGCTGAGCTCCCCGAGGTCGGCCGCCTTGAGGGCCTTCCAATCCTTGAACGCTCCCAGCTTTCTCACAATCATGGTTTATGATACTCCTTGAACGCTATCCAGCTCTTTCGCATGAGGGCCGCGAAGGCTTCCTGGTCCCCCGAGGCCTTCCTCCACGAGAGGACCATGGCCCTTCTCCTCTTGGCCGCATGCGCCAGGCTCTGGCCGAACAGTTCGTCCCAGGCCTTGGCGTAGCCTCGCAACGCACCATGGTCCCCCGAGAGGAACCTTGCGGCGGCCTCGCCCGCCATGGCACCGGTCTCGACGGCCTGGTGGATGCCGCCGCCCGTTATCGGATGCGTGAACCCGCCAGCATCGCCGACGAGAAGGACGCGCCCCACGACGGTCGTCAATGGGCCCCCGACCGGTATGTGCCCCGCGGTCTTCGACACCATGGGGCCGATCCTGTCGCCCAGGGCCGTGATGAGGTCCCTGAGCGCCGAACCGGGGCTCCCGCCCAGCGACCGTTCGACGCCCACGCCGACATTGGCGACCTGTCCCTTGGGGAACAGCCAGCCATAGCCGCCCTGATAGTCCGGATGGAGATAGACCTCCGTGTATGTCATCCGCTCTTTCAGCCTGACGGTCCTCTGGTGGGCAACGATCATCTCCTCGTTCTCCTGCCCGACCCAGGATCCGACGATGGACATGGGCCCATCGGCGCCTATGATGACCCTGGCCTTGACCTTTACGCGCTCTCCGGTGCTCGCGTCCTCGAGCCATGCACCGACGGGCCCCTGGCCCCTGGTACCGCCCATGACGGGCTCCACGACGAGGTTGGACGTCCTTAGCTGGGCCCCCGCCTTTACTGCCCTTTCGGCGAGGAACGCATCGAACCGGTCCCTGTGGAGCATGCAACCCGGGGCCCTCGTGATGGCCTTGCCGCCGCCGAAGACGTGCGTGACCATCCCCTCAACCTCCTGAGCTATGGCCGTCGACGGCACCTCAAGGGCCCTGACGATTTTCCTGTGCAGGAACTCGGCGCACTGCACGGGAACCCCGACGGTCCCCCGCCGTTCGACCAGAAGCACTCGCGCCCCGCCCTCGGCGGCAAGCTCCGCGGCCCTGCAGCCCGCGGGCCCCGCGCCCACAACTAGAACGTCCCACTCCTCCGTCGTAGTTCTGGGACCCTTCATCGCCTCCGCCTCCTTACGAGCCCCTTCTCCTCGGCATAGAGGCAGCGCCGCTGGCCCTTCTTGACCTTCAGTGATTCCTTGACGGCGAGGTCCTTGGCCCTCCTATGGGCCTTCCCCTTCCCGACGATGCCGCCCTTCCCCATGACCTTCCTCAGCAGCTCCACATCCAGCCTGGTCTGCTCCTTGAAGCCCCCGAGCTTGGCCTCGCGCTCCAGGTCCAGCTCGTAGCAGGAGGTCTCCTTGACATCGATAAGTAGTCCCGACATCCCGGCCTTCTCGAAGTCCTCTTTGTGTTTCGTGAAGAACGGCTCGCAGCAGCAACCGATGTAGGACGTGACCCCGCCCTTTTTCATTTCGGACAGCACCTTCCACAGGTGCTCGAAGTTCACGATGGTTATGGGCTCCATGCCCCTCATGCGTGCTAGCTCGTAGGCCACACCGACGGTGCACCGGCCACACTCCAGGCAATCCTCGTCGTAGCGCATGGAGCAGTCCACCCATTTCGCGCAGTAGGGCAGCAGGACAACCGTCGTTTCATCCCGATGCTCCAGCGCATCGTTCACGACATGGATCATGTTTGCCTCCCTGGCCGACAGGCCCAGGGCCACCAGGTCCCTCTTCCTCAGGGCGGCCTCGATCGTCCTGACGAAATCGCTCGGTCTGACACCGGGAAGCTCCGCCCCGTGCGCACTGAAGAAGTCCCTCACGACCTTGGGCATCCTCCGGACCCGGCAGTCCTTCAGGGCCGCCTCGAGGTCCAATACCGTCCTGTTCGGATAGGCGAAGAAATCGCCCGTTATCAGGATGTACTTGATGACATCGCGTGCCTCGTCGAGGAGCAGGCTGACCCGGATGATCCCTCCCGGGGCCTTGTGGATGGCGTACAGTTGCCTCTCGTCCTCCAGCGGCCTGCGGACCTTGTGGACCCATTCATCGGATCCGTAATATGGAAGATACTCGTCGAGGTATTCCTGCTCCCAATCGGTGAGCGGCCCAGCCTTGAACTCGCAGCCGAGTACCTCCTTGAAACCCTCGAGGATGGCCTTTTTCACCCTCGACAGGGCTGGAGTCCTGCCGAGCTCCCACTTGAGGCACGTGACCCGCTCGCTCGCGGACCGGACCTCCTTGTCCTTGAGCTTCTCCGTCGGTATCCTCAGGGCCCTTAGCATGGTCCCGATGTCGAAATCGACGAGCAGCGTCCCCTGGTAGAGGAACGTCCCCTCGGCCTCGGTGCCGCCCGTGCCTGAGATCTTCCTTCCCTTGACCTCGATGTCGTTGACGGGCCTGAACCTCGCGGTCACGCCAAGATTTTTGAGGCCCTTGATGGCCCCCTTGCACATGCGCTCGTAAAGACCGAGCACGTCCCGCGGGCCCTTGGCCAACTTCGAGATGACCTCCCAGCCGAGCTGGCTCTCGTCGAAGAATATGGCCCCGCCGCCGGTGATTCTGCGGTTGATGTCGATGCCGTTCTTCTCACAATAGGGCTCACGCAGTTCCTGCTCTACGCTCTGGTGGAAGCCGACGAGCGCCGCGGGCGGCGAGAACTGCAGGAACCGGAAGGTGTCCGGGGCCTCGCCCCTGGCCCTGGCGAGGAGGACCGCCCTGTCGAGGCACATGTTCTCTGCCGCGGGCCTTGCGCCCGTGTCCAGAAGCCTCCATGTGGAAGACATCGGCCGTAAACCTCCCGGGTCAGAACTGGCCCTGGATTCTCTCGACATCCTCCTTCGTCGGAGGGAACGGATAGTTCCTGAGCAGGCCCTGCTCGGCCTGCGTCGGGGTCTCGTTGGCATAGGGCCGGTTGCAGCCCGGGCATCCCGAGGTCTCGAAGGCCTCTCCCTTACGTATCTCATTATCAAGAATCCGTTGTGAGACCCCGAAATCCACGAGCTTTCCGTCATCGAACTCCATTTTTATCGCGTTGGCAAGGCCCTTGTCGATGAGGTGCCTTGCCAGCTGCATCCGTCGGTAGCTGTCCAGCGGCGGCTGCACACCTGCCTTCATCAATGAACCTTTCTCGGGATAGAAAGAGAATAAATGGACTATAGCACCAAGGTCGTAGCATCTCTGGATGAATCTAACAGCATCTTCTTCCGTCTCCCCGAGGCCCATGATGAGATGGACGCCAACGGAGTAACGACCTTTGCCCATGACCTCGACCGCCTCCTTGATGCCCTTCAGGTAGCGGTCCCACCGGTGCGGGCCCTTAGTTTTCTTGCCCCTGAGCCCGTCGAAGAGCTCCGGTGTGCAGCAATCGACGGCGATGGTGATGTTCTGGGCCCCGGCCTTCTTAATGGCTTCCAGGTCCTTTTTCTTGAACACCGTCGGTGTGATGAGCGTCGAGACCTTCAGTCCCGTCCCTGCCTTGACCTTCCTGACGATCTCCGCGAGGTCCTTCGGGGCCTCCTTCCTCGTCAGCGCCGAGACGCAAACCCGCTGAACGAATCTGTCCTTTCTCGCGGCCTTCTTTGCAGCCTCGATGACCTTGTCCAGCGGATACGACGGCCAGGACACACGTATCAGGCTCTTGCACGTCGGCTGGTCGACGATGTCCCGGGCCTGGCCGCAGTACATGCAGTTCGCGGTGCATCCCTTGTCGTACTCCATGAGGATGTTGATGCACCCGAGCTTTGCGTCCCTGTAGAACTTGCCCTTCTTGAAACCGAGGGTCATGGCCGCCGCGAGACTTATCCTGACGGTTCCCGGTGATGCCACGGCCCTCACTGCTCCAAAGATCTAACGAACTTGATGTATGCTTTTGCGTCGAGCAATCCCTTCGGCGTGCCGCTGGCCTTGACCTTCAGCAGCCATCCCTTGCCGAAAGGGTCATCGTTGAGCATGCCCGGGTCCTTGACGGCACCGACATTCACATCGACGACTTTCCCAGAAACAGGCGACGCGAACCGCCCGACCCACTTGCCGGTCTCGACGGAACCGAAATCGCCGCCGGCCTTGAGGCGCTCGCCCTTCTTTGGGAGGACGAGGTAGCTGACATCGCCTGCGTTCTCGACGGCGTATCGGGTCCAGCCGACGATATAGGCGGCCCCATCCTTCCTCACCCACATGTGGTTCTTGTCGTAGCTGAGGTCCGCCGGGGCATCAATCTCGTCGTCACAATTTCTTCCGGGCACGGCACTCCCTCGGTGCAGCGGATGGTATGCCGGGCATTCTAATAAATGATTTGATATGACAACGCGCGAGATGGTAGCGTCCTACGGTCAAGGACCATAGAAAAACATAAAAATCCTACGGGTTAACTTTATATAGAAGGGCTTCTATATTACGGGAGCCAACGGAAGCGGCCTTTAAACAATAACATCGACGACAAACTGGACCGCTTTCACAGGAAATTACACGTGAAAAGGAACTCGATATTCAAGAGAACGAGAACAAAGTAAACGGGGGAGAAATAAATGATGGGACAGCAGGGACAGATACCCATATTGGTGCTCAAGGAGGGCACACAGAGGGAGAAGGGCAAGGGAGCGCAGCACAACAACATCCAGGCCGCCAAGGCCATAGCGGATGCGGTTCGCAGCACCCTGGGCCCAAAGGGAATGGACAAGATGCTCGTCGACAGCATGGGCGACGTCGTCATAACGAACGACGGCGTGACCATATTGAAGGAGATCGACGTCGAACACCCAGGCGCCAAGATGCTCGTCGAGGTCGCAAAGACCCAGGACGAGGAATGCGGCGACGGGACAACGACGGCGGTCATACTCGCCGGCGAGCTGCTGAAGAACGCGGAGGCTCTGATCGAGCAGAACGTCCACCCGACGGTCATAAACGCCGGGTACAGGATGGCCGCCGAGAAGGCCGCGGAGGTTCTGAACAAGGCCGCGATGAACGTCTCGTTGAACGATGTTGAGACGCTGAAGATCATCGCCATGACCTCCATGTCCTCCAAGTCCGCGTCCATGAGCAAGGAAGTGCTGGCCGATGTGGCCGTCAGGGCCGTCAAAGCCATAGTCGAGAAGAGGGACGACAAGATCATCGCCGACATCGACAACATACAGATAATCAAGAAGCACGGCGGCTCCGTCGGCGACACCGAGGCCATCGAGGGCATCATCGTTGACAAGGAGGTCGTGCACCCGGCCATGCCCAAGAGGGTCAAAAACGCCAAGATTGCCCTCATCGACGCGGCCTTCGAGATCAAGAAGACCGAGGTCGACGCGAAGATCGAGATCCGGGACCCGAACCAGCTGCAGGCCTTCCTCGACGAGGAAGAGAAGACCCTGAAGCGCTACGTAGAGTACGTCAAGAAGTCCGGCGCCAACGTCATCTTCTGCCAGAAGGGCATCGACGACCTTGTGCAGTACTATCTGTCCAAGGAAGGGATCTACGCGGCCCGCAGGCTGAAGAAGTCCGACATGGAGAAGCTGGCCAAGGCCACCGGCGCGAAGATAATCTCGAAGATCCAGGACCTGAGCAAGAGCGACCTGGGCGCGGCAGCCATGGTCGAAGAGAGGAAGATCAGCGAGGACAACATGACCTTCGTCACAGGCTGCAAGGACGCCAAGGCGGTCAGCATACTGATCCGCGGCGGCACCGAGCACGTCGTTGACGAGATCGAGAGGTCGCTCCACGACGCCCTCTCCGTGGTCGCGGTCGCCATCGAGGATGGCAAGATATCCACGGGCGGCGGCTCCATGGCCTCCGAGATTGCCCTCAAGCTGAGGGACTACGCCTCCAGCGTTGGTGGCAGGGAGCAGATGGCAATCGATGCCTTCGCCGACGCGATCGAGGTCGTCCCGAAGACCCTCGCCGAGAACGCGGGCCTGGACCCCATCGACATAATGCTCGAGCTGAGGAAGGCCCACAAGGGCGGCAAGATTCACGCGGGCATCAATGTCTTTACCGGCAAGGTAACGGACATGAAGAAGGAGAACGTCCTTGAGCCCGTGAGGGTCGGCACCCAGGCCATCTCGTCCGCTACCGAGGCGGCGACGATGATCCTGAGGATCGACGACATCATCGCGTCCAAGTCCGGCGGCGGCCCAGGCGGGATGCCGGGCGGCGGGATGCCTCCGGGCGGCGGCATGGGCGGCATGGGCGGCGGCGAGGACTACTAGATGAATAGGACCTGAAGGTCCATTTTTCTTTTTTATTTCTCTTTATTTTTCAATTCTTCTCACAATCAGTTACAACGCTATTCCAATCTGCTTAAAAGGGATTTACACTAGCGTCCCATCCTATACTTAAATCGAGGCCTGCAAAGAACACCTCGATGATGCAGAACTCATGGAAAACAACATTACTGTTCCTCATCACGGTATGCGCGTTAATGACCCCTCACATCATAGCTGCGCAACCCAGCTCACGACCGATGTCCCGGGCCATCCTGACGGAGATCGAGCCGAACGATAATTTCTCGATGGCCCAGGCCGTCCAGCCGGGCGATTTGCTGAACGGGACGACGGGAATGCTGGCCAACTATCCCGTTGATGTCTTCAAGGTTCAGATGACCGCGGGCAAGGTCCTTAATGTGGGGGTCCACACGGACTCTACGGGTTACAACGACAAGGTCGTCAGGTTGGATGTCTACGACATGTGGATGGAGAGGCCAGTCGCATGGTCCCACGCGGGCTTCCCGTGGGAGGCCATCACATGTCTGGCAAAGTACGATGATTGGTACTATATCATGATAATTCCATGGAAAGGATCGAGCATCAACTATACGATGATGGTCAATGTTACAATCCCTCCGTCGGTCCAGGACGGTTCCTTCGTCACCGGCGCTGTGTCGAACAATACAAATCACCCGGCCGACTGGTACTCAATGTTCCTGAACGGCAGCCAGACGAGCAACGATGTAGGGAATGGGAGCCTTTCCGGGTCGAACCCTCCCGACTTGAAGTTCGACCTGTATTTCAGGGACCTTGTTCCCAATTCGTGGACCTGGTGGTACAACTTTTCTTGGTGGGGCGCGTTCTTTGGCCAAACAAATACCGAAGAGGCCGAAGGCGCCGCATCCTACACCGGCACCTACTATTGGGATGTGCAAGCATGGAGCGGGACTGGGCCATATACCTTGACGATAAGGAAGAAGACGGCTCCATCCGACGGTGACAATTCTCCCGCAACCGCCACCGAGATCAAAAGGCAGCCGGGCCAGACCCAGGCGAAGTTCACGGGCACCGTCGATATGGCCTATGACCATTATGATTTTTACAAGATCCATCTGAAAAAGGGTCAGGGGATGACCGCAACGATGTTTCTGCAAAATCCGTGGACATTAGCGATATACAGATGTTCAATTTTGTACTGGAACGTCACGACCAATCGGTGGGATTCCTTGTCCTCATGGACGAACATCAAGGACCCAAATATTGTAACGAACCAGGCCCAGGCCTTCCTGGGCTCGGCGCCTGCAGATGATGATTATTATATCCAGCTAATGGCCCAGGTTCCACTGCACCCTTCCAACCATTCGAACCTGGCAGACTGGCACATCAACAAGGCCATCGCCAAGTACCAGCTCGTGGTCGACCTGCCCACGGACGAGCTGCACGCGCCCTTTGTCAAATCGGACGCACCGAAGATGGTCTCAGCGGTCGAGGATACTCTGAGTACCGACCTTATGTTGTCCAATGTGTTCGGCGACCAGGACATCGGGGACCCGGACCTGCAGGATAGATTGAAGTACTCGACGACTGGCACCTATGAACATATCAAGATTAGTATAGGCAATGACACGAACGGCACCGTGACGATTATCCCCGAGAAGGACTGGAACGGCCAAACCTCTGTGACCTTCGTGGCCACGGACCTCTACGGCCTGCAGAACAGCACGGACATCCGCGTAGAGGTCACCGGTGTCAATGACCCGCCGAGGCTCACGGCCAACATCGGCGAGGTTCTGCATGATTTCACCGTAAGGGAAGGCACGGTAAACCAGTCCAATAACAACGCTGTCCTTGTGGACAAGAATGCGGACCCATGGTCCTATCGCGGCTTCACGGACCCGGACCTGGCCTACGGCGATGGTCTCACATTCAAAATCGTAAGCAATTCGACGGTCAATGCCTATGTGCCCGTGAAGATCGACGAGCAGAACGGATACATCACACTGAAGTACGATGCGGCCAAGATCACCCACTCGACCGGCGACACCGCGAATTACACGGTCCCGATAACCATCAAGGCCACGGACGCATCGGGCGAAGCCGTCACATATACCTACAATATCACTATCGTAGAGAATCCTCCGGACATTACTTGCAGTGAGACAGTTGTCGATTTACAGGAATCTCAGGTGACAACACTGGACCTGAACGATGTATGCAAAGTCGCCACGGGTCAACGACTGACATTCGAATATATAGGCGGTGGAAGTCCCAACATCTTGGTCAAGGTCGATGTTCAGGGCAATGCGAGGTTCTCCCCCATCGGTTATTATTCGATTACCTACGGCGAGAACTTGAATTTCAAGGCATTCATTACCACGCCCTGGCAGAAAATGGTCTTTTTCACGATCAATACTGTAGTCCATGATACCCATCCATATGAGATTTTCAATCCTCAGCCCGACCCGCAGATTGCGATCAACATCCCCGAGGGCGGCTCCAAGAACTTCTCGATTCAAATATACGCTTCATCTGGACAAACTCAAGATTTCCGGTTCACTTGGTATGTGGACAATGTCGCAGTGGCCTCAGGTCAGAACACTTTCAGGTTCAAACCAGACTTCTCCGCAGCCGAGGTCAACGGCGGGACCCATACCGTCAGGATAGCGGTCCGAGACGGTGCCGGCGGTGAGGCCAACTTCAACTGGACGGTCAATGTTGACGATACCAATAGGAAGCCCACCGCCAGGATAACCACACCTCAGAATAACAGCCAATTCGACCACGGAAAGAAGGTGAACTTTATTGCAGAGGCCTCGGACCCAGATGGCGATCCGATAACTATAAACTGGTACGAGAACGGCGTCCTCCTCCATCGGGCCCGACTAGAAAATGGCTCGGGCATCGATTATTGGAGCACCAATTTCAAGGCCGGGACCACTCACGTCATCGAGCTTCAAGTTCAAGACGATGCAGGTCTTGAGAGCAGGTACTATCTCACGATACTGATAACTCCCATCGCGAACCCCGATACCATAATGCCATTATGCGGTTACTATTATTGCACTGTCCCACTCATCGCTCTCCTTTTTGTCTGTTCCTCACGAAAGACCCGATGACGCGGTAGAGAATCCCATCGTGGCCTAACCGTCGGGTTCTGTTGCAAACTCGGGACCTAACTTAATCTGTTGCGTGGCGGGACTTGGTATATAAAACCCATCGAGTAATCCCCCCGACCGTTACGCCGTAGACAGTGAATACTTAAACTATTTAAATAACACGATCCATATCATCATCCGATGCGTCAAGATGCGGTCTATTCCATCTGTAAGGAACAGAGAAAGAATGTTATTCCAAGTGCCGACCAAATAGTTCGAGAGACATTTGATGAATTGAAATTAATAGAATCCACACCTTTAGTTCCAGGCACACCACCTGAAAAATCTCTCAAACATTTCAACGAATATCTCTACAATGTTTTTACTCAATCTCTTGTCGTTCTTGAACGCTATGAGCGAGAGGCATATGTTTCCGCCCTTAGGGAAATCGCGCATCATGATTCGGCACGAATTTCTGGTAAGAATTTAGATGCAACTTTTGATATATTGTTCGACGAGATTTGGTGGGTTATGCAGAGCCGAAGCCAATCAAGAAAATCTCGTGGGGGATCGGATTTTCAATATGAGGTTGAGGGAATGTTACGTCTCTGCAAAATTCCATTCACATCACAGGCGAAAAAGGAGCGCACCGACCTAATTCTACCATCATCTTCATTCTTCGATACGAATAGATCGAAAAGCATTGTCATGTCTTTAAAACGCACACTACGAGAGAGATGGAGCGAGGTTGTCAATGAACTTTATGCACTTCGAGCACCCAATGTTTATCTCGCTGTAGCCGAAGAACAGGGAGAAATATCAGACGAAAAAGTAAAGAAGATTACCGACTATAACATTCATTTGTTGGTTTGGGATAATGTAAAAGAGATTGATTTCCCTGACGATCCTAATGTCATGGGATATTCTCAATTTGCCAACGATGAAATACAGTCTTTCAGACGGTATTGGACACCGGCTCCTCGCAGGGTCGTTCCGGGGGTCGCCAGAAATCCATGAGATATTCGAAGGTTGTTCCCATCGTTATATAATTAGAAGGCCAACCAATAATTCCAATACGATTAACAATTGGATTTCTGTCCCAAATAATTGTATTTCTCAATTCATAACCTGCGGCAATCATGGCGTTGTAAACGCCGATGTGTAGAGGAATACGCCGTCCAAATTTAACATCACTCCACCACATATCGGGTATGTCGATAACAGCATGACCTTTTAACTTTAATATTGGTAACAATCCTCGATAGATTTCTGTCATTTCTTGCACATACTTTTCCATAGATAATATGCCCAAATCTCTTTCATCTTGGCTGTATTGCTCAACCTTTAGATATTGATCGTTCTTACGGTCACATCCACGACGGCTTTTATTTGTTCTTTTCCGGTTCAAGAGATTTGCATAGGGCGGGGATGTGAATACCAATGCGACAGAACCTTCTTCAAAATATTTTGAAATATTGCGAGCATCATCGAGAATGGGTAACTGTTTAGTTTCTTCTAAGGGTAAGACTTCTCCCAATCTCTTTTTCGACACTTGGATATATTTCTTATTAATATCAAAACCGACCGCATTTCTATTTGTTTCCCGAGCCGCGACAAGAGTTGTCCCAGAACCAACAAAGGGGTCCACAACGAGTTCCCCTTTGTGTGAAAAGAGTTCAATAACCTTTTTTGGAAGGCCAATCGGGAATACTGCCGGATGAATAGATTTATCACGAATGTCCTTGCCGTTGTAGAAAAATTGCCAAATGCCAATTTGGTTCTTGGTCCACTCTTTAGCTGTAAGACAATTCATATGATTTTCAGGGCATGAACAAATTCGAGTGTGATCGATGTCCAGTTTATCCTTCAAAATGAGCTCATTCGTCGGAATCGGAATGATTGTATTCATAATTTCTTGCATATAGACCCCCGCCCCCTCATTTCTACTGTATAACGGGAAAGATCATCTTCATCTGGCCCTTTTTCTCAATTCTAATCTTGCCTAAAGCCTCTAATCGAGTAATATATTTGCAAGCAGTTGCACGATTAATCCTCAATTCTCGCGCAACATCTTCAATCCAAGTGCCAGTCTCGCTCTTCTGGACTATCCTTAGAATTTCCTTCTCCATGTTGTCATTCCCCATGTGACAACCGAGCATGAGTGCTCGGTATATCTTATCTTCTTATCATCTTTTCTGTATAGCATATTTGATATTTAAATCTGTTCATCATAATTGTTTAACATAATTGGTGAACGGAATTGCTGATAAAATAGTCATATACGCTTATTATGTTACCGTGTTGAAGTGGTCCATATGATAGATACAGATGCAATCGAGAGAAAGGATATATTAAAAAAATATGACCGTCTAAAAAGAGATTATTTCGATAAACGAATAACTCAACTGACATTAGATTATTTCTTGGATTTGGACCGTGATTTCTTAACTGGTTCAACAACGATCTTAAATTCCGTTCCAGCAGGGACCAATCGCCAAATCAAAGAATCTCCCACGGATAGCCCAAGTTGTCCTATAATCCAAGATGGCACAGTCGTTCGCAATGATCCTGATGTGGTTGTCGCCTTGGATAACATCGTTTCCGTTCCCATCATAATACGCTCACCGAGTATAGATAACGAGATGTTGGTATATAAGGTTACCTATCCCAATATCAAAACTATTATATACCCACTTACCTATATAGGTAACAGGTGTAGTAACAGTATGGGTAAGGTGGGTGGCAACATGACGGTGCATAACCCGAGACAGTTAAGAGGATTAGCAATCCTATCGAGTGGGCTTGAAGCGATAAGGCGTATCTCCGATAATGTCTATCAGGTGAAATCACAAAGCGGAGCGAATTACTACG
>Ga0315282_10005860_pt1 | contig 20777 bp, 20 predicted proteins | sample YL17G07_20_MG_FD_203693 | JGI IMG/M metagenome (GOLD analysis project Ga0315282, IMG submission 203693) | Sediment microbial communities from Yellowstone Lake, YNP, Wyoming, USA - YL17G07_20 | ecosystem: Environmental > Aquatic > Freshwater > Lake > Sediment | place: USA: Wyoming | collected... | reverse complement strand
GCATGGGCAAATCCTCCTGAAGGTGGACTGAATCAGGAGGCAAATATATCACATTGCGATATATAGTCAATAACATTTTGCGACTTTTTCAGCAACCTGTTAGAACAACTGCCGGGATTCTTCGGCCCCAAAGAACGGGGCCTCAGAATGACAGAAGGGGCGGAACGGGCCACAGTATGACAACAGGCAGGCAACGGACGAAGCCATGAAGAGAATTCACTGCGTCGGAGCCGTGGTGGTGGACCTGTTGAACGGGCCCATCCGGCAATATCCCGCACCGCGCGTCCGTAGCCAAGTCACCGCGAAATGGATTCGCATGATGCCCGGCGGTGGGGCCGCCAACATGCCCTCGGCGGTGGCGCGCATGGGGTTGCCCGTCAGTTCCTTCGCCAAGGTGGGCGATGATCTTAATGGCGAATTCATTCCCCGTGAACTGGCGAAGTTAGGCGTGGACACGAGCGGCATTTGTGTCTCGCCCCGCGACGCCACTCCCTTCACCTTTGTGGGAGTACACGCCGACGGCGACCGGACGTTCATCCATACCCCCGGCGCCAACCTGACTTTCAATCTCGCCGACCTGGACCTCGAGCGCGTACTGGTCGCTGATCTTCTCCTCTATCATGATTTGTACGTTCTGCCGGAGCTGGATGGTAAGCCGGCGGCGAGCTTGCTGGCCGAGGCGCAGCGCCGCGGAGTCGTGACCTTCCTGGACGAGGATTTTGGTTATGGACCGCGGCTCGAGCCCCTGGCCGCCATGTTGCCGTACTGCGACTATGTGATTCCCAGCTTCGATGACCTCCAGGTAATCTATCCGGGCGCTTCGGCGGAAGAGATTGCAGGCCAACTCCTGGCCTTGGGCGCGCGCGCCGCAGTGCTGAAGATGGGTCGAGACGGCTGCCTGATCGCTCAGGGCAGTGACCGCGTACGGGTGCCGGCCCTCTCTGCCAATGTGGTGGATACGACCGGCGCGGGGGACTGTTGGGATGCAGGTTTCATCGCCGCACTGGCCTGCGGCGAAGATATCCTCAGCGCCGCGCGCATGGGAAACGCTTGCGCGGCGTTCTGTATCGAGGCTGTGGGGGGATCAACCGGCGTCCCCCGTTACGAGGTCGTGCAGCAACGAGCCGCGCAAGGCTGAGTAGCGGCGATTTTACATCGCCGTGTCGTCTGGGGAAAAGGAGGGCGCGGGACTATGGGCGTGTAATGCTCGACGCGCATGTTATTTGAGGCGTTCCCGCCAGCCTGCTCATCTTCCCCGACGAAGGACATAAGCAGGATAAGAATCCCTGGCACGGCAAAATTAAGGTCCGGGAAGAGTTGAAGTGGCTGGAGAAGTACGGCGGGACAGGGCATTCCGCAGCAGGAACGGCCACGGTACCACATTGAATGCGCCGTTGACCGCCGCGACGAAGTCGATGACCACCCACCTGGGCAAACGCGCGAGGAAGTCGAAAAGAACTTGCAAGAGGAGATCAAGTTCCACTTAGAAGGCCTACGCCTCGAAGGCCTCCGCGTGCTGCAATCCCACTCGTATTCCACCTACGTGGAAATCCCCGTATGAAAACAAAGAAGAATAAGCCAGCGTAGCGCGTCTATTAGGTTATCGGACCTGGTATGTAGCTCCGCGGCCCTTGCGTGCGACCGGCGAGAAGAGGCGCAGACCTTAACGAGAAGGTCTGCACTCGCTCAACGACTCCTCCAAGACTATCAAGAGCCGAACGGGTTCCTCCAGGAGAAAAGCGCGTGCCGCCATGCAGGTTTCTTTCGATAACCTCGCCACATGGGCTGACTTATTGCGATACTCCCGCACGTATTCGATGAGGCGCCCAGGGAATTTCCGCTCCTCGCAGAAGGCTTCGAGATTGCTGACCCTCGACCGCAAGAATTCTGCAAACCCGCTCTTCTGCACATTTCGCATCTTGCAACCGAGGTTGAGAAGGCAGAAAGCCATATCTCCGAGTGTCAGGTCGCGGCCTCCGGCCACGAAGGCCTGTAAAGAGGCAACACTCCTAAGCAAATCGGCCTTGGCTGGCGTGGGTAGAGGTAGGCGTCCCTGATCGGAGTTTGCGAAGGGCCGAAATAGTCTCTCAAGCACATCCTTTTCCAGCGCCTTTGAATACATGGCCACAGCAGGCGAAAAATCAATGGATGGGTCAGTCTCGGTAAGACTCACGAGGTCATCTTTGAGGACCTCGGCCGTCACAAGAAAGTCGCGGCATTCAGGCCAAAGACTTTCCCACAGGGCTCCAAACAGCCCGTGGAGCCTGTCCCTGGATTCTTGCGTGATTTGCGTTTCGCGAGCTTTATTCACAATCTCGACGAGCGCTGGTTCGATCGTACTTTCGAATGCATCCCCACGCTGCTCCTCGCCGCTGTCGGGTGCGGCGCTATGCTTGGCTTCAACGACAAGCGATCTCAACCGGTTAAGATCTGCAGATCCCAGGATGGAGAGCAGGGAGAAGGGACGCGCCATGGCCCCGGCTGCTTCGCCTTCGGTCCAACACGTGAATCCCTGCGTCCTGACCAGACGTACTGCCTCTTCGCGCGTCATGACCTGTCGTGTGGCATATTTGATCCGGAGCGTCGCGTTGTTGCAATGCAGGCAAATGATGAAATCCGCGCTGAACTTGTCAGAGAAGGACCATACGCCTTCGGTCGCCTCTCGAGTGGAACCGAATAATTCAGGGAAACGTTTCTGCTGGTTGATTTTTGCCTCTACGAAGGACGACGCGCTCTTCTCGCCTGCATACCAAGCAAAGTCATTGGCAGAACTGAAGGCGTGCCCGCACTTAGGGCACCGCGGCGGAAAGAACTTTTCAACCATGAAAATCGGAACTCTTTCCATATGCCTCTCCCCCGTTGATGGAGTGTATTATAACCGTCCAAGAGCATCGCATCCCGCACAAATTCAAGACCCTCCTCTCGCGTGCTGAGCGAAGAGCGGTCAGGGTGCTTAGGCGTGTGCGCTGCTTTTTTGAGCGTTTTGCCGGGGTTGCCACGTGTGGCTGGTAACCGATCCCGTCATCTCCGCTGCCCATACTCCGCGCGGCCTCCGCTGCGCCCCTCTCTTCGGCTCACAGTCCCATTTTTAGGCAGTGGGCCTCGATTATGGGGCCGTCGGAAGCCCGGATTGAAAAGGTCGCGATGCTGGGGTAACCCGTGGAGAAGCTTTCCGCAGACGGAACGGTCCGTTAGTTCAAAACTCCCAATCAGAATTGGGATCGAACTTGTACGGGCCGTTATCAAGTTTGAGCAAATGCCCGCTTGGACAAGCTATTCCACAAAAGTTCCATTGAAAGACTTCCCCGTTGAGCTCTTCCAGTAGAAGTGCGTACTCTGGACTGTCGCCCCAAAGGCGAACCACAACATTCACTCTTGTCGCCGGGCACAGCTTGTCCTGACATGGAACGAGGATGTAGAGCATGACGAGGGGTGAGCTGGGTCCGGCGCCGCGTTCGCCCCACTGTAGGTCGTTTACCTCGTAGGCAGAGACACTCTTGCACACGCGGCAAGCCACATTTATCGGTGTAAAGCGGGCTTGGAACTCATCGGGATGTCGAGGGTCGTATGGGAGCCATATGTGGCGTGGGCATTTTTCACCTTTACAGCGGAAGAAGGGCCAATTCATTGGGGCATCTCCTGTTTCCTCGATCTTTGAGTCAAAGGCCATACCTTGACACAGGTCTTCAGTGATTTTGATGCCGCCCGGGCAAACTTGGCTTGGACTGCGCACGGCTCTGCGCCGCCAGCACTAAGAGCTTGATCACGCCTCGGTGCGTGGCGGGGCGAGAAGCGTGATGGGTTCATTTCGGCGGACCACGCGTCGCCCCCGGGCAGCAATTTCCTCTTCGTAACGGTAAAGGCCCGGTGTCAAGGCGCTCATAAACTTTCCAGACGCCATCTGCCGCAGCACCTTGACCTTCTCGGCCGCGAAGCCCGAGACGGGAACGATGTACTGCGCGGCCTCCGGCAAAGTCATCTTCAGGGGGTACGCTTTGTGTGTAGGCTTGCTATGTGGCCTATCGTCAAGCGGGCGGGCCACCGAGTGTGTCAAAATACTACACCTATGCGCTTTCCCGCATCCTCCCAGAATTCTGATAAGCCATTGAAAGCACACGGGAACAGGATGTCGTGCAGGCAGAACACTTCAAAAAATGAGGCGCATGGGACAAATGGAAATCACCCTCCCTCGCGCGGTAGTCAGGCTAGGGCAATAAGGTCAAACGCTCAGGTTGTGCAGGTAGGTGTAACTGATCTTGGCGCTTTCGAGCGAGTCGCGGTCGCACTCATCCTGCTCGACGTAGAAATGCTTCAAGCCGCCTTCGCGCGCGGCCCTGAAAATCTTCTTCCAGTCAATGATTCCTTGGCCTACTTCCGTGAAGGCTGCGGGGCCCTCCCCCGTAGTGGGCGGGAAGCCGGGCTTCAAGTCCTTGATGTGAAGTTGCGGAAAGCGCCCCAGAAAACGGTGGAAGTAGTCCGCCGGGTCTTTCCCAGCGCGCACGCACCAGAAGCAGTCCAACTCGAAATTTACAAGTTTGGGATCCGTCCTGCGAATCAGTTCGTCGTAGATGACCGCACCGTCCACTTTGGCATAATCGAAATTGTGGCCGTGATAAAAAAACCGGCAGCCCGCCCCGCTGACGGACTTCCCAATTTGGTTGAACCATTCCGCATCTCGCTTGACGGCCTCGAGCGACTTGCGGTCTTGCTCCTCCAGGCTAGAAAGGCCGATGTAAGTGACGCCGCTTTCCTTTGCCTCCGCAATGTGCTTCTCGAGATCAGATTTAAGCCGTGCCTCCTCGAGATGCGTGCTTATGGCTTTAAGGCCGTGATCAGTTAAAATTCGCCGGAGTTCCGCGGGCTTCTTGCCATAGTAGTCGGAGCTGCCCAGCTCCACCTCTCGATATCCGATTTCGGCCACCCGCTTGAGTGTTCCCTCCAGGTCCTTTTGCATGTGGTCGCGGACGGTGTAGAGCTGTAAACCAATGGGCATTCCGTAGGGATTCGCCAGAAGCTGCCCCGTGCGGCTCAAGGCAAAACCTGTCAACCCCAGCCCAGCGTTTTGCAGGAATCGTCTTCTCGGAATTGAATGCATCGTGTCGGCTCACTCCTCTCATCAGGATTATTCGCGTGTCATCCTGAGCGCAGCGAAGGATCTCTGTAGTTGCTTTTTGTGTCCATCAGCCTGCAACAAACTGCGGAGATTCTTCTCCGTCGGCTGACAGATCAGAATGACAGCGAACCGGCCGCCTACAGCTTTTCTCCCTTCACCAGGAGGTCGTTCGATTTTGCCGGATCGAACGGTGCCCGAGCGTAATTGCCCCAAAATTGCAGCTTCCTAAGACCGGCTCGAGTTAGAAGATCGGCGAGGCGGTCGCGGAAGAGAGGCATTTGGCGAGAGCTTCTGACGTGGGATTGCCACTTTCCTCCCGCCTTTTCGCGCGCCAGAAACATGGCGTGAAAGTTGATCGCCTGCGGTTCATAGTCGGCGAATTTCACCAGCAAGACTTCCTCTTTCGCAGTTTCCCCCGAAAGCAGCGGGAACCAATGGGCCTTCTCTTTCCATCGAAGATCGTAGTTTAGGTTTTGGGTAAGGAATACGCCTCCAGCTCGCAAAGCGCCTGCGATTCCCTTTAAGGCGACCGGCAACTGTCCCTCGCCCGAGATTCCCGGCAGTGCATTGCCCAAGCAGAAGGCGGCGTCGTGGGTGGCGCCGAGTTCCCCGGCATCCTGCATCTTGAGGAGGATTACCTTGGCTTGGCCGCCGGCCGCGGAGATGGCATCCGCCTCATGGTGGATTCGCTGCTGCGCAAAGCCCACCGTGTCTTCGTCCGCATCGAAGCCAAGCACGTTGAAGCCACGCCGTGCCAGCGCCGTCACATGCCCTCCTGTCCCGCAAGCCGGCGCCAGGACTCGCTGGCCGGCACTCCGGGCTAGTTCTTCCAGCAGCGGCATCTCACGCGCCAGACGCTTCTCCCCATTAATCACCGCGTCGTAATATTCCGCGAAGTTTGGGGGCATAGGTCACCCTGCGTCGCGCCGGAACGCTACTTCAAATCAGCAGGTGCGGGAATGGTTACTTGGCCAGTGGCGGCCCACTCGGCGCCACGTTGAAGCGTCAAGATGAAGCCCGGACTCTGCATGGCCTTCACGTCATGTCCCAGAGCAGTCTGGAACACGCGGCCTGCCCCGTAGGATACCGTCCAGATGAGCGGCTCATCCTTTCCCGTCCCGCAGCCCTGACCGGGCTTGTGGCAATTGTTAGGATCATCGAACGCCGAGGCGAGAAGGTGGATATCAGGCTGCATGGAAAGGCGATCATAGAGCTCGTCGCGCTCGGCAAAAGAAGCGGGCATGCCCTTGGTGATAGGATGCTCGCGATCGACGATCGTCACAGTGTAAGCGTGATAAGGGCCATGTCCAGCCGTCTTGCGCCAGGTGCCTCCCACCAGCTTGTCGAATTCGGGCCAGCCCCAGAAGGCATTGTTGGAAGCGTGGTAGCAGACCAGGCCCTTGCCGTTCCGCACAAAGTCGAGCATGGCCTGGCGCGCCTCGTCGTCCCACCAGGGACCGGCGGAATACTTAAAGTCGTTATAGTTGAGCAGCAGGACGTCATAAAGCGAAAAGGTTTCGAGCGTGTTGCCGCGCACCTCTTCGTTGATGCGAACGTCGAACTTGCCGGTGCGCTCCAGGATTTCGCGCAGCAGGGGAGTTGTGGCGCGCCAGTCGTGATTATTAACGCCCGTCAAAATCAGCACCTTGATTTTGGGAGGCGTCTGAGCGGGCAGGGAAGTGAGACTTGCACACAGCAGCAGAAATGCCAAAGGGATTCGAGACATAATCATGAGACCTCCGGGCAGCCATTATAACTCTCGCCAGTCGTTCTTGCGTGCCGCAAGACGTTGTCCAATTCCACAGTCTGTTTCGATTGACAGTTGCGGCGCGGTCGCCTATCCTCAACAAGATAGTTTCATGTTGATTCAGGGTTGCTGAATCTCATCTGGAGTGGTCGAGGGACGGGCCCTGCGACGCCACGACAATCGGCTCGATTGCGGTCGAGTGCCCGGTTCGATTCCCGCCCGTGAGAGGGAGAGATGGGATGTGGTCAGTAGAAGTTTCCTACCAGCCTCTTCTCTGCGGGAAGAAGCTTTTTAGTTTTCCAGCTCCTTCCCCAATGTGCTCTCCACTGTTCTTGCCTCACCTGTTCGATGAAGCTGAGCGCCGCTCGACTTGGGGCGCGACCTGATTCGGCTGGATACTTCCTATGTTTTGCGAGGGCTTATGAATTTCAAAACACTTGCCATCCACGCAGGATACAACCCCCAAGAACATTTCGGCGCAGTGATGACGCCCGTTTACCAGACGTCCACATTTGCTTTCCGCGGCGTGGGCCAGCCTGGTCCGTTCGACTACTCACGCAGCGGGAATCCAACCCGCAAGGCGCTGGAATCCTGCTTGGCCGCCTTAGAGGGTGGGATAGCGGGATTCGCTTTTGCGACCGGCATGGCCGCCGAAACGACGCTGCTCATGATGTTCGAATCCGGAGACACCATCGTCGTGCACGACGACCTTTATGGCGGGACGTACCGCCTGTTCGAGTCGGTTTTGGCGACGAAGCAGATCCGCGCCCACTACGTGGATTTGCGAAATCTCTCCAAGTTATCTTCCGCGCTTGCCGCCGCGCCCAAGGCCGTGTGGGTGGAGTCACCCACGAATCCGCTCATGAATTTGGTGGACATTCGCGCGGTTTCGGAACTGGCGCACCAGCACGGCGCGCTGGTGATCTGTGACAACACATTTCTCTCACCCTATTTTCAGCGCCCGCTCGATTTGGGCGCCGACGTCGCTGTGCATTCGACCACCAAATACATCAACGGCCATTCGGACGTGGTGGGCGGGGGCCTTGTGGTAAAGGACCCCCAGCTTGCCGAACGCATCTACTTTTTGCAGAATGCCATGGGGACCTGCGCCGGACCACAGGATTGTTTCCTTGTGCTGCGTGGCATCAAGACGCTCGCCGTGCGTATGGAGGAGCACAATCGCAACGCCTTGGAAATAGCGCGCTGGCTGGAGAAGCATCCCAAGGTGTCGGCGGTGCTGCATCCGGGACTGGAAAGCCATCCGCAGCACGAGCTGGCGCTGCGTCAAGCACGGGGATTTGGGGGCACGTTCTCGTTCCGGCTGGGGGGAGGGGAAGAAGCAGTCAAGCAGTTTTTGGGGCGCTGTCGAATTTTCACTGTGGCGGAATCGCTGGGGGGAGTCGAGTCACTCATCGAGCATCCGTCCACAATGACTCATGCCTCCGTGCCTCGGGAGGTCCAAATGCGGATGGGGATTACGCCGGACCTGATCCGCATTTCCGTGGGCCTGGAAGATGTCAACGATCTTATTGCTGACCTTGACGGGGCTCTCGCGGGCTGATGAGGACGGCGGTCGCGATCCACACCTCCAGGGCGCGGGGCTACCCCCCGAACAACTCCTCGAGCAGTCGGGCTTGTTCCATCTCGAGATAGGCCGCGACATCGCGGACAATCGTGTAAAGGGTTCCGAGGCGAATTTCCTTGTGTGCGGGCACGGTCACGTGGTGCTCGACGCCTTTTGCCTAGCAGGTGAGACGAATGTGGCTCCCGGTCTGACGACTGATTTGGTAGCCGTAACGACGAAGGAGAGAGGCGAGCGTCCTTCCGTCGAGGTCGCGTGGGAGCTTCAAGCGGGGATAACCCCGTCCTTCACGAGATGGAGGCGCATAAGTCGAGGTGCGCTTTGGGGTTCGAAGTGGCAGCGCACGGCGTCTTGTACCATGGCCTTCAGCCCGTCCAGTGTGTCGGCTTGAGTGTAAATCGAAAAACCCAGGGCCCGGGCTTCATGCCCGCCTTCAGGTGATTCTTGAACGCTAAAGATGATTTCGGTCTCGTCCATCGTGACCCTCGCCAACTGTTATTATGCCTCCCTGGCATCGGCATCCCAAAAGAGGAAAGGGGCGGGCGGAGCAGGGGCGGAACACACATGCACCTTCTGTGCCACTGAGGAGTGGGTAACACGAATTCTACAAACATAATACGGTAGAATGGGAATATGCTATGCTGACGAGCAGGTTTCTATGCATATTCCCGATGGATACCTAAGTCCGACGACATGCGCGGCGCTGTACATTAGCTCGGCGCCCTTCTGGTACGTGGCCCTGCGCCGCTTGAAGCGCTGGCTCAGCACAAGGCTTATTCCGTTACTTTCGGTATTTGCAGCATTTTCCTTCCTGGTGATGATGTTCAATCTGCCGCTGCCCGGCGGCACCACCGGGCACGCCTTGGGGGTCGCCATCGCTGCCATAATCCTCGGGCCGTGGGCTTCCATTCTGGCCCTTTCGATTGCCTTGCTGATCCAAGCTCTCTTCTTTGGCGACGGTGGCATCACTACGCTGGGGGCCAACTGCTTTAACATGGCGATTGTCGGTTCTCTGGTGGCGTACTTTGTTTACCGCCTTCTGGCCGGGCGGTCGGCCATCACGTCCTCGCGAAGAGTTGTCGCAGCAGCTTTGGCGGGTTACACTGCCATCAACGCCTCGGCGTTTTGTGCCGCTGTCGAGTTTGGCATTCAGCCCCTGCTTTTCAGGGACCCGAGCGGCGCGCCCTTGTATGCGCCGTACCCCTTGCGCATCGCCATTCCGGCCATCATGATTGGACACTTGAGCTTTGCCGGACTTGCCGAATTGGTCTTATCAGGCGGAGTGGTGGCCTATCTCCAGCGCGCCAATGCATCCTTGCTCGAACTCACCGCCCCGGGCGCAACGCGCGGCGACGAAGAAACCCCCCGGCTCGCTAGTCAAGGCGCCTGGAGTACCGTGAGACCCCTTTGGACTGCCCTGGCCTTGTTGTTAGCCCTGACTCCTCTGGGTGTGTTGGCGGGCGGCGCGGCTTGGGGCGAGTGGGGAGCACGCGATTTTTCGCAGGCAGCGGCGCGGCAGAAGATCGCGGCAGCTTCCAGCAATGTGGCTCCGCCGGGACAAGCACCGCGAGGTTTGGAGCGTCTTTACTCCGTGTGGACAGCACCCTTTCCTCAGTACGCTCCTTCCTTCGTCCGACGGCCGGCTCTCGGCTACCTGCTTTCCGCCATGTTCGGTTCCGGCATCATCGTCCTGGTTTTCCTGGCTGTCAGTTCGCTGCTCGCACGCGGAGGCAGGCAACGAGAAGCAGACTCGGTGAGGACATCCACGGGAGATTCCTAACAGAATATGCGTGCTGCGGAAAAACCTGTTTGACCTCTCATTCCGAGGAGCCGCAGGCGACGAGGAATCTCGCCTTGTCTTGAAAACACTCAGAGCGGGGTGCACGACATGGAAATGAGATTTGGGGAGAAAGGGGGTTGAAATCGGTTCTGTCTTACGGCTATAATAGCCGCAAGGAGGAACTATGGCTCAGTCATTGGAAGTGCCCGATCCAGTCCGGGAACATGCAAATCGGTTGGCCCAGCCTCAACCCATGCGGCGCGGGTCCCTCTCCGAACGCTATGTGAAATGCAGCAAGCCGGGTTGTGCCTGTGCTGCGAATCCCAAGGCCCGGCATGGTCCCTATTACAGCCTGACCCGCTCCGTCGGAGGGCAGACCCACTCCCGCTTCCTGAGCGCCGAGGAAGTCGACCTGGTCCGAGAGCAGATCGCCACGGGCCAACAGTTTCGGCGGCGGGTGGAGACTTACTGGGCCGCCTGCGAGCAATGGGCCGACCGTCAGTTGGAAACCGGGGAAGAGGCAGGGGAACCCGAGGTTAAAAAAAACCGCACTCGGCGAGGCTCTGGCCCACGACTTAGCCGATGAGGTGGAGCGCCTGGTGGGCCGGGAAGCCGCGACGGCCCTGCACTTCGAGGCGGTGGAAACGGCCGTACGCCGTCAGGCTTTGCGCTTCGCGGCGCGGGTGGTTGAGCAACGGCTGAACGCCGACCACTCCGACTTTACCGGTGCCCGTCGGCCGTGTTCCTGTGGTCGGCCCGCCCGCTATGTGGAGCGGCGCAGCAAGCCCTTTCAGACGGTGCCGGGGCAACTGCGGCTGGAGCGCGCCTACTATTATTGTGCCACCTGCCAGCGAGGCTTCTGTCCTCGCGACCGGCAGTTGGGGATGGAGGACACCTCCCTGTCCCCGGCGGTGACCCGCATGAGCGGTACGGTGGGAGCCTTGGTGAGCTTTCAAGAAGGCAGTGAACTGCTACGGGAATTGGCGGGCGTGGAAGTAACTGCCAAGGGGGTGGAACGTACGGCGGAGGCACTGGGAGCGGCGGTCGCCGAGGATGAACGCGGGCAGGTAGAGGCGGAGAAGGAAGGGCCGCGGCTCGAAACCCTCTACCTCGGCCTGGATGGCACAGGCATTCCCATGCGCCGGGAGGAACTGGCGGGGCGAGCGGGCAAGCAGCCAGATGGTTCCGCCCAAACCCGGGAGGTGAAGATCTGCGCCATCTGGAGTGCGGAATCGCGCGATGCCGAAGGACTGCCGCGGCGCGACGAAGGTTCGGTTAGCAACTCGGCGGCGATCGAGACGGCGGCCCACCGCGACACCGACTCCCAGGCGGCAGAATTTACTCAGCGCGTGGAGCGAGAGGCGAAGCGTCGGGGGTTCACCCAAGCCCCTCGCCAAGTGGTGATCGGCGACGGGGCTCCCTGGATCTGGAACCTCGCCGAGGAGTTCTTCCCGCAAGCTCTGCAAATTGTGGATCGTTACCACGTGAAGGAGCATTTGAGCCAAGTGGGCAAGGCCCTCTACGGACAAGGCCAGGCAGCCCATCAGTGGGCGCAACGTCGGCACCAAGAATTGGATAGCGGGCGTTGGCAGAGTCTGACCAGAGCGTTGGCCCGCCAGTCCGCTCGCGCACCGGAAGCCCACCACTGCCTTCAGTACCTGCAGCGGAACCGGCACCGCATGCGCTATGCAGAATTTCATGCCCAGGGCCTCTGCACTTCCTCCGGGGTCTTGGAGGCGGGATGTAAGGTGGTCGTGGGGTTACGCCTAAAACGTTCGGGCATGCATTGGACCGTGCGCGGCTCCAATGCCATCATCGCCCTGCGGTGTTACAAACTCAGCGGTCGCTTCGAAGACTTCTGGGAACGTCGGGCGCACAGGGTGGCAGCATGAGTCGACTCACTTCTGCGTCGTGCACCCCTCAGAGCGAGATTCCTCGCTCCGCTCGGAATGACAGCTTGGAACGGTATTTCCGCAGCTTCTAAAGCCGCAGACCTCAAAAACGGAGGTCTGCGCTACCCTCTCTTGAAGGCCGCGAATGAATTTTGTTGAACGCACTCTTTCAAATCTTGTTAATGCCATGGAGCGAGCTCTCGAGGCGGAAGATCTCGCGAGACGCGATGGCCTGCTCCAGCGTCTTGACCCACGTGTCAAAGTGGTCGGCATCCTGGCCCTGGTCCTTACCTCTGCCATGGCCCACAGACTCTGGGTTATCGCTGCGGTTTTTGCGGTTGCGGTGACCATGGCGCTAATTTCACGCGTCTCAATTGGAATCCTGGCAAAGCGGGTTTGGATTGCCATCCTCGTGTTTACCGGTGTCATCGCCCTCCCCGCTCCATTTATTATCCCCGGCCGGGAGGTTTGGCGACTCCCAGGAGTGGGATGGCCGGTCACCGTTCAGGGACTGGCCAGCGCGTGCTACCTGGTGGCCCGCGTGGAGACTGCCGCGACGTTATCGGTTTTGCTGATACTTTGCACACCTTGGAGCCATGTGCTGAAGGCGCTCCGAGTGCTGCGCGTGCCCGTGGTCTTCGTTGTTACCCTGGGGATGACGTACCGCTATATTCTCTTGCTGCTTCGAACCGCCCACGAAATGTTCGAGTCGCGCCGAAGCCGGATGGTGGGAAAGCTCGAGGGGGCCGAACGCCGTCGGGTGGCTGCCTCAAGCGCAGGAGTCCTGATGTCCAAGAGCCTTCAACTCAGTGGCGACGTTTACAGCGCCATGCTATCCAGAGGCTTTCGCGGTGAAGTTTATGTGCTAGATGACTTTCAAACATCAACGCTCGACTGGATCATGCTAGCCGTCTTTGGGCTGCTGGCTGCGGGGGGATTCTATTTCGGGCGATAAGCGAAGAGCAGTGTCATTCCGAGCGCAGCGAGGAATCTCGCTGTGGGCTGTCGGGGAACGACTCAGGGCGAGATTCCTCCCTGCGCTCGGAATGACAGCCCTTGGAGAGAGGGCAAAGACCCAATCGGCATTAGGGAGAGCTGAATGTCCGTTCCGGTTTTCGACGTCCGAGACGTCACCTTTCGCTATCACAAGGTGACCGCGCTCGACGGCCTGAGCCTTACTATTACACCGGGTAAGCGAGTGGCCCTGCTGGGAGCCAATGGGTCAGGCAAGTCAACCCTGCTGCGCGTTCTGGACGGGCTGGCCTTTCCGGAAAAAGGCCACGTCTTGTTCGACGGCGTGCCACTCACCGAGGTTCGTTTACAGGATCCCGCATTCGGCTACCAGTTTCGCCGCCAAGTGGGACTGGTATTCCAGAATCCCGATGTCCAGCTTTTTTCCCCGACAGTCTTTGATGAGGTGGCCTTTGGCCCGTTGCAGCTTGGCTGGCCTAAGGAGGAGGTCCGCGGGCAGGTCGCCCAAATGCTCGAGGTCATGAAGATAACCCCGCTCAAAGATCGCTCACCCCATCATTTGTCGACGGGCGAGAAGAAACGGGTAAGCCTGGCGTCGGTGCTGGTGCTTGACCCCGAGGTACTGCTGCTCGACGAGCCCACAGCGGCGCTGGACCCCAAGAGCGCGAGCCAGATGGTCGATTTCCTGGTGGGCTGGCGTGGAGGAATGAAGACCGTGATCACGACCACACACCACTTGGAAATTGTCGAGGATATTGCGGATTACTGTTATGTTTTCGAGACCGGTCGCGTTGTGGCCGAAGGGGCGCCCAGGGAGGTCTTGCGCGACACGGCCTTGCTGGAGCGGACTAACCTTATCCACGTTCATCGCCATGTTCACCCCTCAGGCGAAGTCCACTCGCACCCGCACCTTCATCCCCACAAGCATCCCGATCTGTCATCCTGAGGGCAGCGCAGGATCTCTGCAGTTGTGCTAGATAGGGATCGGTAGCCCACGACGAACTACGGAGATCCTTCGCTGCGCTCAGGATGACAGCTCAGAACAGGTTCAGCAAGTTCAGCTTTTCTTCTTCCGACAGGAATGCAGCGCGGATGGCGTTTTGCGCCAGATGAAGGATTTGCTCGCGCGTAAGGCCGAAAGTTCTTGCGGCCAGCATATATTCATTAACCAAATCTGTCCCGAACATGGCCGGGTCATCGGTGTTCAACGTCACCACAAGGCCGGCTTCGAGGAACCGCGGCAAGGGATGATCTTCGATGCGCCCCAGCACGCCGGTGGCGACATTACTGGTGAGGCAGACCTCTAATGGAATCTGGCGGTCACGCAGCAACGCCAGCACGGCCGGATCACGCGCCGCGGAAAGCCCGTGTCCGATGCGTTCGGCTCCCAGCGCCTCGAGCGCTTGGCGCACACTCTCCGGCCCAGAGGCTTCTCCCGCATGGGCAACAACATGGAGGCCCATTTCGCGGGCTTCGCGGAAAACCTCCCTGAAAAGTTCCGCTGGCCCGCGCGTTTCGTCCCCGCCGATACCTAAAGCCACCACGCCCTGCGACCGGAAGCGCTCGGCCCAACGGAGTACTTGGCGCGTATGCTCGACGCCGAAATGACGGATGGCGTCAAAAACCCATTGCACCCGCACCCCGAAGGTTTCCCGCGCCGCGCGCCCTGCTGAAGCTGCCGCCTCGAAAATACCTTCGAGTGGTTGTTTCTTCCACAGCACAACTCCGGCGGCGAAAATGATTTCCGCATACTTCACATTTTGGTTCGCCAACCCCTCGATCAGCCGGGCGGTGGCCATGGCGTAGTCGCTCGGAGTTTCCAGGAGCAAGGTCACCAACTTGAAGGCCTGGAGAAAATCCTGAATGTTCCCGTATCTGTATCTCTGCCCAGCGCGTGCCGAGATCCAGTCCTGCGTCTCCTGCTCTAGACGGCCCTTAGAACGCGAGAGTTCGTGCAGCGCGTCAGGCTGGATGCTTCCCTCCAAATGGAGGTGCAACTCCACTTTGGGAAGGTGTCGGATGAATGACTCGAGTTCAATGGCGGGTTCGTGCATGGCAGCATCAGCATAACAGGGAATAGGGAACAGGGAACAGGACTGCTGAATGTCGCGCATGCTGCCTCAATCGTGGCTTCGCACGCCCCAAAAGGCGCTGCGTTGTCTACCAGTGAGGTGGGCTGTGGTAATAGAGTGACGATCAAGTCGGAAACTCCAGCTCGACAAGATGCATCTAACTACATTCTTGCCTCGCCGATAGCCACGCGAGGCCGGGGTTTTAAGTAAGTCGAGAGCGCAAACGCCATGGAAAGGTCGTTGCGGTTTACGGTGGTTGGGGCGGCCTTCGAGACGAAGCCCAATATTTTCAGGGCAACAAACTAAAAGGATGCGAATCTTAAGCCGTCAACTCCACGAGGGCGCAGACTACCGCTCCTTCTTCCTTGTGCCGTTATCTCTGCTCCTGTTCGTCGTCAGCCTATCTGCCCAAGAGCGCAGTGCAACTTCCCACGCATTGCCAGCATTCCCTGATCCTGTATCTCTCGATCAGCAAAGCCCCCCGCAAAATCCGCCGCCGCGTCCGTCCGGAACATCGAGCGCCCAGAGCGATCAGAAGCAGCCAGCTACGAGGCCTGAGAGCCAAGGAGCCCCGCCGGCGAACCCGCAGCCCCAGCGCATCCTCGGTGTCATGCCTAATTTTCGCGCCGTCAGCGCCGGGGTGGTCCCGCCGCCACCTACAGCAAAGCAGGCTTTCGTCATCGCCACCCAAAACAGTTTTGACTACTCGGCGTTTGTCTTCGTCGGCATTACCTCTTTGTTGGCGGAAGGAACAAATACACACCCGCCACTGGGCAAAGGCTTGCCCGGCTTCGGGGGGTATTATTGGCGAGGGTTCGTCGATAAGACGGATGGGAACTACCTGGTCATCTTTGCCTTGCCCACAGTTTTCCATCAGGACGAGCGTTACTATGCCTTGGGCAGGGGCAGCATCTTGAAGCGACTCCTCTACGCCGCTTCTACGGTCTTCATCACTCCGAACTATCAGGGTGACCCCAGCTTCAATGCTTCCGAAATATTGGGTAGAGGCATTTCGCAAGGCATTTCGCTGGCGTATTACCCTAGCCAAACCCGGACCTTTGGAGGGTTCGCCAGCAAGTACGGATACGCACTCGGGCGGGATGCTCTTACGAATGGCTTTCGCGAATTCTGGCCGGACATCGCCGTGCATGTCCTGCATCGCCATCCGTAATCCACGTGTTGCTATTCCAATTCCTTTTTCTCTGCCCTTTCCTCTACCGTCCGGGAAGTGCCGGCTTACCGGCGTTTAGCCAGGCCGTGTACCAGTACGACCCCGCGTCGTGCGCTGCTTCGTTGATAGCCCTCATCACGGTGGCGCCGGTCTGTGAATAGAAGCGATCGAAGTACTCGTCGGTATAATCCGGCAGGCCCTCTCGAGCGCGCAAATCCGCGAGGATGATGGAATCCAAAGCGCTATAAGCGTCGAGGCAGGTCTGGAATGCGTATTCGGTGGGATCAGCGATCTTCGCCGCGTCTTCAGGATGGAGGATGAAGAACTTCGAGTAGCGGTCCAAAAGGCGAATTTCAAACCGGTCCGTCAATCCTGTCTGGCGGGTTAGTTGGCCGTCGAAATTCTTGGTGACGTGAAGCGGATTGCGGGTGTCCGCCACGTAGTGGGCCAGCACGGCCGCCGCCAGCTTCACCTGATCCCAGTTACGCGACTTGAACGCCGTGGTTAAGCGCAGGCTGTATTCTCCCACCTGCCAGGGCAGCACGCCGTCGCGATTGACGCGCCCGGACCCGTACTTCTCCACCGCCTGTTTGAACGAATGCGGCAAATCCAAGAAGGGAAAGATCCCATACTTATCCATGTAGATGTAGTGCCGCTTGCGTTCGTAACGGTCTTTGGTCATCCAGACATCGGGATCATTGGCGTGTTCAACGAGAAACTGACGATTCGCCTCAAAAAAGCCGCGCATCTCGGAGGGCAGGGTTTGGATCGCCCAAGTGTTCACGATGTCGTGGCCCGTCGGACCCCAAGCCGCCAGCGGAAGAACGATCAGTAGCCAAAGCGCCAGAATGGCGACCAGCCGGCCAAGGGACCAAAGGGATGTCAACTGCATATGGCGCCGCGCATTGGACATAAGGATCTCGTTCCCCCTTCGTTCGGGGAGCCCCAGAATCCGAAACGATCAGCCCGATTCTAACCTATTTCACAAGGATTTGTCGTCGAGCAGTATTTTTGTTAGGCTTCGCGGGTGTGGGGCACGCGCTTCCGTGCTTCATGGTGAGTGAAGGCAATGCGGTGGATCACCGTCACGTTGGAGAGCACAGCGATGAGCCAAAGCACCGGGGCCATGCGGTCAAATAAGGCGCCAATGATGATCAGCACCACCCGCTCAGGCCGCTCCAAGAAGCCCACCTTGCAGGAGGGAATGACGTTCTCGGCTCGCGCGCGGCTGTAGCTCACCATGACGGAGCCGATCATGGCCACGGCGACGAGGGATACATAAAGGAACCGGTTGATGCGTCCGTAATAAATCAGGAGGCCGATCAGCAGGCAAAGGTCGGAGTAACGATCCATGACGGAGTCGAAGAAGCCGCCGAAGGGCGTCACGCGCCCCTCCAGTCGTGCCACGCGGCCATCCGTCATGTCGAAGATCCCCGCCAGGATGATGGTGACACCAGCCCAGCGAAAATAGCCGTAGGCGAACAAGTAGGCGGCCAGTAGGTTGATGCCAAACCCAATAAAGGTCAGGATATTAGGGTTGACGCCCATCGCCGCGAAGCCGCGAACAATGGCGTCGAGCACACGGCCGAGCGTGTCGCCGATTTTCCCCGTGACCACCGAAGTATGCCAACCCTCTAGGCTTCGGACTGCTCGTGGATGGTTTGAACGGCCCGGATTTCAAACTCCCGCACTCCGTTGGGCGTCGAAATCCTGACGGAATCCCCCAGCTTCTTCCCCATCAAGCCACGGCCAATGGGCGAGGTCGTAGAAATTAGGCCCTTGCTGACCTCCGCCTCTTCGCTCGTAACCAATTTGTACTCGATCTCGGCTTCCCGGTCAACATCGTATAAGACCACCTTCGAGCCAAAAGCGATCTTGTCCTTAGGGATATTGCCGAGATTGACCAGCGAGAGCTCTGCCAACCTCTTCTTAAGCTGGCTTAGCCGCGCACCAACGTAGTCCTGGCGTTGCTTGGCCATGATGAACTCGGCGTTTTCACTCAAGTCGCCGAGGGCGCGGGCGCGCTTCAACTCCCGAGGGAGTTCGTGATTCAGTTCGTGCTCCAGCGCCTGAATCTCTTCCTGAAGTTTCTGAACAATGGATGTGGGCATATCAAAAACCCTGCCTCCAGAGGTGAGATTTCATTATACAGGAATTGGGGCATCAATTCAGCGAAACCCGAGCAGCCGCGGGACCGGGCTGAATCTGGACCAGGTTTTGCTTCTCGCCGCCGAAGGAAAGCGTATCCATAGGGCAGACGCTGACGCAAATGCCGCAGCCGATACAGGAGCTGGTGGCGTTATCTAGGACCTGCTGCTTGAGCGCGTAACTCATCACGTCGATTCCCACCTGGCAATTGCGTGAACATTCGGTGCAAGCGATGCACTTGTCGTTGGCCACAATAGCAAAGCGGCTTATTCCCAGTTTCGTGTACGCTTTGCTCATCAGGTGCATCAGCTTTGCCAGGGGACACCAGTAACGGCACCAGACCTTGCCGCCCAAAAACGGATAGAGCGTCACAGGAAGGATGCCCACCAGCCACACGTCAGCAAAAAGGTGGTAGGTGTCCAGGCCCCAGGGTGCTGGATGACGCAGAAAGCCGATACTGTCTTTGAGTAGCACCATTAAGGCGACAACAGTGGCGGCGATGAGCACGGCCAGGTTCATCCATTCCCACTTGATGCTGGTCCGCCCCTTGGGAGCGAGGTGGCGCCAGCGGTCGCCGAAGGTTTCCGCCAACCCACCGCACCCGCAAATCGAGGAGCAATAGCGCTTGCCATGGAAGAGAACAAAAATGGGAATGACGACGAAGGTCAGCAGCACTCCCCAGACAATCCAAATCTCATGAGGATTGTTGAAGAAGGTATAGAAGGCCAATGGCCAGGCGTAAATGATGCCGTAGGCGCGCCAGGGTTGTTGGGCGAATTTTGGGTCAGCGGCCAGGCGTGCGCCCACCCATTGGTACTTCACCGCCCACTGAAAAAGGAACTCGGGAACCAGGAAAAAGAAAACCCACTGGAAGGAGATGAGGCTAACGTAGCGCCAAATCTGGAATTTGTCTTTGCGGTCGAGTCCCCATCGTTTCAGCGCCTGAAAGCCGAAGACAGTCATGATGAGTGTGTAAAGAACGGTATACCAGAAGGACCATGGACGGTTGAGAAAGGAGAGCGTCTTGTAGCCCCAGTCGCGAAAGGGCCAGAATTCGTTGCCGGGGCCGACCTTGGCGCCATAGACGGTGTAGCAAATAAGGAAGGAAACTCCCAGCCAAGCGTATCGGTCATCGCAAAGCCCGAGTGCAACCAGCCCCGCCACGCCGGCGGCAGCCGTTAACCCGCCCAACCAGCCAGGAATAGAAAGCAAACTGTGTCCGGCAAGCGGTGCGTGACCCCCCAAGACCCAAAGGCCCAACAGGGCCACGAGGACCAGCGCAGCCGCTCGCCACGGGCTGCCATTCCACTCATTCTCCATCTTGACGCCAAGCGACTTCAGGAATGTGGCGGGTAACTCCGCGCCGATCAGGACGAAAGCATGGTCGTAAGGCGTCTCGATGGATTCTTGGTGCCCGCCATGGTCGATCTCGAGGCGCGCCACTCGGTCTCCAAACTCCAGGACGTTGGAGTGATGCAGAAGCTCGATACGCTTCTCCGCCACAGCCGAATTAAGCTTTCGCGCATTGTCTTTGAAAAGTCGCGAGAACTCGCTGCCCCGATACGAGAGGCGCACGCGGTTCTGCTCCGCCAGCACCAGCGCCGCCTCGACGGCGCTGTTCCCACCTCCCACCACCAGGATGTCCTGGTCCTTGTAATGCCGCGGGGCGTAAAGCCGGTGATAAACCCGCTCGCGCTCCTCACCTTTCACGCGAAGCTTGCGAGGGTTACCACGCTGGCCGGTGGCAAGAATGACCCGGCGCGCGCGATACTCAGCCTTGTCACTGACGACTCGGAAGGCACCGTCACCCCGGCGTTCGAGCGACTTCAGCCCTTCTTCCGTCCTCACCTCGAGCCCGTTCTCGCGCACGATCTGATGCCAGCGTGCAATCAGGTCTTCCTTGCGTGCGCCGTCCAGCCACAGCTTCCCTTTTGGAGGGGTGGCATCCGGCTCCGCATAGACCCATTTGCCTTCGGGGAAATCTTCGATGGTGTTGGCAATCTTCGCTTTCTCAAGAACCAGAACACGCAGGCCCCTTTCTTTGGCGGCCAGCGCGGCGTTCAGGCCGGCCGCGCCGGCCCCCACAATCAGCAGATCAAACATCGCTGGGTCATTTGAATGAGCATCGGGTAGGCTGGCGATATATTCCACAACCTCGAATCCCTGCGCCATGGCTATTGATACCTGTATAAGTAATGTCCTATGTCAGGCGCAAGAAAAGCGGGCTGTGACGGAGGAAGGAGCGGAGTAGCGGTTCGTTCCTCTGCATGGCGCGGGCATGCCGATGGGTCATGGCGGCC
>Ga0315282_10005859_pt1 | contig 20780 bp, 18 predicted proteins | sample YL17G07_20_MG_FD_203693 | JGI IMG/M metagenome (GOLD analysis project Ga0315282, IMG submission 203693) | Sediment microbial communities from Yellowstone Lake, YNP, Wyoming, USA - YL17G07_20 | ecosystem: Environmental > Aquatic > Freshwater > Lake > Sediment | place: USA: Wyoming | collected... | reverse complement strand
TCAACTGGGGCTCCCTCATCGGCCCGGCCATCATCGCCCTGTTCATCTACCGCGGCATCCGGAACAGGAAGAGGAACATGCTCAACAAGTTCGCCCAGAAGATGACCAAGCTGCCGGAGGTCCGGGCCGTCCTCATCAGGGAGGACAAGGTGACCATCGTCATCGACAAGCCCCAAGCCGCCGTCTACCTGCGGGTCACGAGCCTTATCGACGGGATCAACCGGAAGCTCTACTTCGGCAAGCACGTCGAGGCCGAGGTCAAGAGCGAGCTGGCCGAGGAGGAATTCCAGAGCCTGCTCAGCCAGACGGGCGTCGTTTACGTCAGGGACGACGCCCCGGCCAAGGGCGCCGCGGTTCCCCTCCCCCCCAGGAAGAAGTAAAAAAAGAGGGGCCGCGCCGGCGGCCCCCAGGCCCAAACGTTATCGCGACTCGCGGCGGACCCGGCTCAGGCTGTCCCGGCCCGCTCGATGCCGCGCGTTACTTCGTGATCGTGATCGAGCCGTTCGTCGTTTCCAGGGAAATTTCCGGCCCGCCCTTGCCGATCGTGGCCTCGATCAGGCGCCGCGACTGGCGGAGGTTCTGCAGGGTCACCGGGAAGTCCACGGAGATATGACCGTTGGTGGTCTGGGCCCGGAGCGTGGCGTCGACCTGCTCCGGCGCTTCGATGGCCAGGGTGATCGAGCCGTTGGTCGTCTCGGCCCGGATGCCGTCCTTGAAGGTCAGGTGTTCGAGCCGGATGCCGCCGTTGGTCGTCTCGGCCTTGAGCCTGCCCTCCTGGCGCGAAACCCGGATTTCGCCGTTCGTGGTCGAGACGTCCAGGGTGCCCTTGACGCCGTCCGTGGTGATCGAGCCGTTGGTCGTCTCGAGCTCGGCCGAGTCGAACACGCCCGTCGCCTCGACGTCGCCGTTGACCGTCTCGACCTTGCTCAGGACGACGCCCTCGGGGACCTTGATGTCGAAGAGGACCTCGACGCGGAAATTGTGCCGGAACTTGGGCCAGATGGCCTTGACCGACACCTTGCCGGTCGATTCCTCGACCCGGATTTCGACGTCCTTGAGGTCCTTCTCGTCGTCCCGGGCGATCTTGACGGCCTTGATCTCGACCTTGTTATCTTTCCAGGTGGAGACCGTCACCCGGCCGTTGACGTTGTCCAGGGCGAAGATCTCGCCCGCCTTGAGCGGCAGGGTCTTCGAAAAATCCTCCCTGTAATCGGCCAGGGCCATGGTGAACAGGCCGGCGAAAAGCAGGGTCAGGATGGTCAGGATAAGCAGGATTTTTGCCTTCAGCATAATAGCCTCCTCAAAAGAGTTCCTTTGCTATTAGAGACGAATATCGCCTGGAAAAGGTTGCTTTGCGCAACGGGATGATTCAGCCGTTCTTCGCCGGCCTGAGGACGCGGCCGGCGAGCGCTCCAGTAAACGCCCCTTTGTCGATCGCCAGGCGGCCGTTGACCAGGAGATGCGTCACGCCGCTCGCGCAGGGGCGCGGATCGGAAGCCGGGGCCGGCAGGATTGAAGAGGGACAGTCCCCTTCTTCAAAAGCTCGAAAGGAGGCCCATGAGCTTCTTGGCGCCGTCGAGCGTCTCCCGGGCGATGACCCGGGCCTTGCGGGCCCCGTCTCGCAGGGCGTCCTGGACGATCTCGGGCTTGGCCTCGAGCTCTTTGCGCTTTTCCCGGATCGGATCGAGGACCTGCCGCAGGTTGTTGAAAAAGATCTTCTTGCAGTCGATACAGCCGATGCCGGCGGTCGTGCATCCCTGGACGATCTCGCGGAGCCCGGCCTCAGGCGTAACCAGCTTGTGGTAGGAAAAGATGTTGCAGCGGTCGGGATTGCCCGGGTCGCTGCGGCGCTTGCGGGCCTCGTCGGTCTTGGCCGGGCGGAGCTTCTCCCAGATGGAGTCCGGCTCCTCGCAGACGCCGATGTGGTTGCCGAGGGACTTGCTCATCTTCGCCTCGCCGTTGATGCCCATGACCCTGGCGCCGCGGCCGATGAGCGTCGCCGGCTCGGGGAAGTACTCGCCGAAGCGGCCGTTGAAGCGGCGGACGATCTCGCGGGTCAGCTCGAGGTGCTGTGACTGGTCCTCGCCGACCGGGACGGCCTCGGCCTTGTAGATGAGGATGTCGGCGGCCATGAGGATCGGGTAGTTGAGGAGGCCGGCGGTGACGTTCTCGCGCTCCTGCTCGGATTTTTCCTTGAACTGGGTCATGCGGCCGAGTTCGCCCATGGGCGTCACGCAGTTGAGGAGCCAGCAGAGCTCGGTGTGCTCCGGGACATGGCTCTGGATAAAGATCGTGCAGCGGGCCGGGTCGAGGCCGGCGGCGATGTTGTCCAGGGCGGCGTCGAAGATCCGCTTCTGCATGAGGGCGGGGTCGTAGGCGACCGTGATGGCGTGATAATCGACGAGGCCGAAGAAGCAGTCGTATGGATCCATCAGCCGGACCCAGTTCTCGATGGCGCCGAAATAGTTTCCGATGTGGATCGTGCCGCTCGGCTGGATGCCGCTGAAGATGCGTTTTTTATTGCTCATGGCCGAACCTCTATTCCTCTCAGGGCCTTATTGTATAGTCCTCCCGGCGGGCAATCAAGCGGAGGCTATTTTTTGTCGTACTGGAGGAACTCGACGGGCGCTCCGTCGGAGAGGATGAAGGCCACGGTCACCCCGGGCGACGGGCTGTTCGGGGCGATGATGACTTCTTTTCCCGCGATCTCGGTCTCGAGGTCATCCACCTCGAAAGCGACGTGGGGGATGGTCTTAACCACCTCGGGCAGGGGGCAGCCGGACTCGTAGCGCATCCACTCGATGCCGTAGGGGCTGGTCTCGTAGCCGCAGTGATAAGCCTTGTGGTCCCGGAGATAGACCTCTCCCGGCCGCGGGACGTTCGTGGGGATGCCGAGGTGATGGTATTTTCTCATGGGAAATCCTCAGGCCGCGGGGGATTCGAGGAGCGCCAGGAACTCGGCCAGGACCATGGCCGTGGCGCCCCAGATTTTATGGCCGTTGAATTCGTAGAACGGCACGTCGGCCGTCCGCTTGCCGATGGTCCAGATTTCGCGACGGCGGCTGGCCGGGTTCGTCAGATGATCGAGCGGGACCTCGATCGCCTCGGCCACCTCGTCGGGCTGGGGCTTGAGGAGCGGCGGCGGGCCGGGAAGGAAGGCCACGGTCGGGTAGATGCAGTAGTTGCTCGGCGGGATGTAGAGCGGCGTCAGCCGGCCCAGGAGGCTGGCCGCGTCGAGGGGCACGCCCAGCTCCTCCTCCGCCTCGCGCAGGGCCGTGGCCTCGAGGGACTCGCCCGGATGCTGCTCGCCGCCCGGAAACGAGATCTGGCCCCGGTGGTGGAGGACGAGCTCGGTCCGCCGCGTCAGCAGGAGGCTGAGCCGCCCCTCCCTTTCATAGAGGAGGACGAGGACGCCCGCCTTGAGCGAGGTCCCCTCGACCTCGAAATAAGCCTTGCGGCCCGGCAGCGGCATGGGCGCCATGAGCAGCTGGGCGGGGATCCCCGGCAGGGGCGCCCTCAGGCCCTCCTTGATCCGTTCGAGAACCGCGCGATTTGGCATGCCGCTACATTATATCAAAAGTAGGTTCGTCAAGAACGGATAGCGCTGCACTTCTGCCGGGCGGGTGGCCCGGGGCCAGTCCCTTCCCGCCCGCAACGGAGCTCGGGCGCTCTGGCGCTGGAAAGCGAAGGGATGCCTAGGATGAGCTGGGCAACGCCCGACAAAGATCATGGGAAGCCTGGATAAAGCAAAGCGTGCTATGGAGCCCATATCCAAAGGCGGGTATCTCAGAGCGACGTGAGGACGGAAAGGGACGCCCCGGGATAGGACCCACCCGGCTTATTATTTCAGATATTTATCTGAAGCACAGCCCTTATTTCCGCCCGGAGAGGAGCTTCTCGATGTCCTCGATCTCCTTTGGCACGTCCTTGGTCAGCACCTCGCAGCCATCCTTGGTGATGAGGACGGTGTCCTCGATCCGGATCCCCAGTTCCTTCTCCGGATAGTAGAGGGCGGGCTCGATGGCGAAAACCATGCCCTCCTTGAGCACCGGCCCCAGGGAGACATCGTGGACGGCCAGGCCGACGCCGTGGCCGAAGCCCCCCCGCAGGCCGCGGGGATCAAGCCCCTTGGCCTTGAGAACGGCGGCCACGTGCTCGCCCACGTCCTGAGGCGTCGCCCCCGGCTTGTAGGCTTCGATGCAGGCCTTCTCGACCTCGAGGACGGTTCTGTAAACGGCCTTCTGCTCGTCCGTGAAGCGGCCCGAGGCCGGCCAGGTCCGAGTGATGTCCATGGTCATGTGGCCCAGGTCGGCGCCGAAATCCATCAGGACGAGATCGCCGGCGACGGTGCGCCGCGAGTTCTCGTCGTAGTGATACGTGCAGGTGTTCGGGCCCGAGCCGACGATCGAGGCATAGGAGGCGCCCCTGGCCCCGCCCTTCAGGACGACGCCCAAGGCCGCGGCCTCGATCTCGTATTCGAAGACGCCGGGCTTGGTCGCCAGCATGGCCTGCCGCACGCCCTCGGCCGAGAGCTTTCCGTTCCGCCGCAGGATCTCGATCTCCTCGGGCGTCTTGATCGCCCGCAGGGCGTCGATGAACGGCGTGACGTCCTTGAACTCGGCCTGGGGATAGCGGCTCTTGAGCTTTTCGATGCGATAGAGGTCGAGGGACACCTGGTCGTTGTAGTGGTTGCGGGCCGCCCGGGCGGCCATGAGCGTCGTCTCGTAGCGGGCCCCGTCCATTTCGTCGCGGGGCGAAAGGCGGAGGTGGATCGCACCGCCCGTCCGGGCCATGCTTCGGGCCAGGAACTCGTCAAGGCGGCTGACGGGAAAAACGCCGCTCAGTCCCGTTTTGGCCTTGGCCTCCGGGTCCTTGATCAGGTTCGGCCCGTCGAACCGGACCTCCGCATCCGTCTGCTCGGGCAGGAAGAGAAAGGCGTCCTTGGTCATGGTGAACATGATCAGGACCGCGCCCAGGTCCTCGTTTCCGGTGAAATAGAAGAAGTCGTTGTCCTGCCGGAAGCGCATCCCGGGAGTGTCGGCGACGTCGCCGAAAAGAACGATGGTGCCGGTCTTGACCTCGTCCATCAGGGCCGCCCGCCGGCGGACGAATTCGTCGCGGGAGAAACCCATCCTCTGGGCCATGACGGCCGGCGCGAGGAGCGTGATGAGGGCCGCGGCCGCCGCGAGCCGGATGACGATTCTTCGGTTCATAGTCCTGGACCTCCTTCTTCCCGGTCGGCCGGGAAGCGCGCCGCGGACGCCGCGGCCGGGAAGGCCGGGGAACGCCGCAGTGCGCCTAGAATCCCACAGACAAAGAAGATTTGCAACATTCCGGAATCCGGCCCGAAGGCCCGACTAATATTCATGCGGGGCCGGAACCCGGAGGATAAGGATCAGGTCATGATGAATGCAACGCAAGCCGCAGTACAGCCCGTAACCGGGCTTCTCCCCCTCTCGCGGGACCCGGAAGCCTTCGACAGGGAGATCCGCCGTTTCGTCCCCTGTCAGGCCGACATCCTGGACTCGCTCCTCGAGGCCATGCTTTTAACGGACTCGGACTGCTCCTCCCCCGTTCTCGACCTGGGCTGCCGGACCGGCATCCTCAGCTCCCGCCTGCTCGAGGAAAAGCCGTACCTGAAGCTGGCGGCCGTCGATCAGGACCAGGCGATGATCCGGGCGGCCCGGGAGAGGCTCGGCCAGTCGGCCGAGTGGGTCGAATTCGAGTGCCGGCGCGTCTCCCGCTACGCCAGGGCGGCCGCCTTCGACTACATCCTGTCCAACCTGGCCCTTCATTTCTTGAACACCCCCGAAGAGATGGACACCGTCTGCCGGAACGCCTTTTGGTCCCTCCGGCCCGGCGGGATTTTCGCCTTCTCCGTCATGCTCGACGAGGACACGGCAGGCGGCAAGGGGACGGCCTGGAAAGATTGGGACCGGCAGGTCATGGGCATGGGCGCGTCGAGACGGGACGTCCAGGAATGGTTCCTCTACAGCCGTCCGGCCTACCGCCCGGTCCCTCGCGAAACGTGGCTGACCTGGCTGCGCCGGGCGGGCTTCGTCCATTGCGAACTCGTCTGGAGCGACTCGATTTTCGGCACCTTCTGGGCCAAAAGACCCGCCAATAAGTTCCCGGCCGGATCGCCGGACCTGAGCTGAATCCCTCCAATCAGATAAGATGGAGGAGGGGTACCGCCGAGGTACCCCTCTCTCCGGAACCAAAAGAAGGAGGGTTATGGAAGGGTTTGGGGGAATGGGCGTTGCTACCGATTCTAAGCTTCACGTCCTCCGATAATGCATGTTTTATGCCAGAATTCCGCACTCTGTTCCCCTGGCGTGACCGGGCGCGCAGACGAAAGAATCCTTCCAGCCTGTAAACTTCATTTACATGCCATATACAGGCGCCGGCTGGGGGGGCGGCAGGGCGCGGATAAATAGAGAGCCGGGACCGTACTCGTTCAGGCGGTCGGCTCACCCGTGTCCAGGCCGTAATCCTTGATCTTCTTGTCCAGCGTGGGACGGCTGATTTGGAGGATCTGGCTGGCTTTCGTCTTGCTGCCCTTGACGGCGTTGAGGACGTGCTGGATATAGTTCTTCTCGACCTGGTCGAGGGAGACGAGTTCGTCCGGATAGGGGCTTTTATCCTCGGGATCGACCGGCAGGTCCTCCTTGAGGACGATGTCCCCCTTGGCCAGGATGACGGCCCTGGTCAGGGCGTTCTCAAGCTCCCGGACGTTACCACGCCAGGGAAGATCCATGAGGCGTTTCATGACGTCGGGCGGGACCTTGCGGACATTCCGCCGGAGTTCGCGATTGATCTTCTCGATGAGGTAGGCCGTCAGGTCGGGGATGTCCTCCCGCCTGTCCCTGAGCGGCGGCAGCATGATTTCGACGACCTTGAGGCGATAGTAGAGATCCTCCCGGAACCGGCCCTTTTCGATCAGGGCCCGGAGGTTCTGGTTCGTGGCGGCGATGATCCGGGCCTCGGTCTTGAGGACCTTCTCGCCGCCGACCTTCATGAAATCCCGCGTCTCGATGACGCGGAGAAGCTTGCTCTGGAGGCTGGGCGAAACGTCGCCGACCTCGTCCAGGAAGAGGGTCCCCTTGCCGGCGATTTCGAACTTGCCCTTCGTCTCGCAGACGGCGTCGGTGAAGGCTCCCTTGACGTGGCCGAAAAGCTCGCTCTCCAGGAGGGTGTCGGAGATGGCCGAGCAGTTGATGACGATGAACGGCTCGTCCCGGCACAGGCTGTTGTAGTGGATGGCCTTGGCCACGAGTTCCTTGCCCGTCCCGCTCTCGCCCTGGATGAGGATGTTCGTCCGGGTGTTGGCGACGGAGCCGATCATCTTGAAGACGCCCCGCATCGGCAGCGAGTGGCCGACGATGTTGTCGATCGTGTATTCCTTCTGCTTCTCCTCGACGAGGTAGTTGACCTTCTCCTCCAGGGCCCGGACCTGCAGGGCCTTGTCGATCGTCAGGCCGAGCTCGGCGATGTTCAGGGGCTTGACGAGGTACTCGTAGGCCCCGAGCTTGACGGCCTCGACGGTCGTCTTCATGTCGTCGAAGGCGGTCATGACGAGGATGATGGCCCGTCGGTTCTTATCCTTGATCCGGCGCAGGACCTCCAGGCCGTCGATGTCCGGCAGGCGGATGTCGAGGAGGACGAGGTCGGGAGCGCACTCGCCGAAGGCCCGGACGCCGTCCTCGCCGGTCTCGGCGGCGACGATTTCGAAGCCCGCCTTACCGAGCTGGGAGGTCAGGGTCCGCCGGACCAGGGCGTCGTCTTCGATGATCAGGATGGATTTCATGTTTCCTCCTCGCACGGGATGAGGATGACGAAGGACGTCCCGCCCTCCCCCCGTCCGGCAAGTTTGATGCTGCCGTTGTGCTGATCGATGATCTTCCGGGCCGTGGCCAGCCCCAGCCCGAAGCCCGAGGGCTTGGTCGTGAAGAACGGCTCGAAGATGTTGTCCCGGTCCTTGGCGGGGATGCCGGGGCCGTCGTCGGAGATGCGGACGCGGATCCATTTCTGCCCGCCCTCCTCCGTCCCGTCCGTCGCGACCGAAATCCGGCCGCCGGCGTCGAGGGCCTCCTCGGCGTTGCGCAGGACGTTGAGAAAAACCTGCCGCATCTTGTCGCCGTCCACGAGCAGGGGCGGCAGGCCGGCGGCATAGCTCTTCTCGACCCGGATGCCCTTCTCGTCGAGGACGTCCTGGAGCATCTTGAAGGACTCCTCGAGGACCTGCTCGACCGGGAAGCGCTCCAGGCTGAGATCGGCGACCCGGGTGAAGAAGAGGAGCTCCTTGATGAACTTCTCGATCTGCCCGATGCCCTCCATGGACAGCCCCAGGTGCTCGCGGTCGGCTTCGTCGAGCCGGCCGTCCTGGGCGATCTTCTGGATGTTGAGCTTGACCGAGGTCAGCGGGTTCCTGATTTCGTGGGCGATCGTCACCGACAGACGCCCGATGGAGGCCAGCTTTTCGGCCTGGACGAGATTGCGGTTGGCCGCGGCCATCCTCTCCCGCGTCCGAAGGAGCTCGCCGGTCATGTCGTTGAAGCTTCCGGCCAGCTCGCCCAGCTCGTCCCCCGGCGGAATGTCGATGGTGTGCGAGAAATCGCCTTTCGCGAGGCGGACGGTGCCGTCGGCGAGCTTCTTGATGGGCCGGGTGATCCGCTTGGCCAGCACGGTCGCCCCCGCGATGCCCAGCAGGATGCCGCCGATGGCGACGAGCACGAGGACCAGCTGGACATGCCGGAGGTCGGCGTACATGGGCTCGAGGGAATGGCCGATCTTGACGGAGGCCCACCGCCGGGACTGGCCGGGCAGGAAGACCGGGATCTCGACCTCGAGGACCCGCAGCCAGCGGCCACCGAGGCGGACCCGCTTCCGTTCCGAAACCACCTCCTCGGGCCCTCCATTTTCGTCGAGCTGGGTTCCGGAAATGATCTCCGGATGAACGGACGCCGAGAAGTTGACGACGTACGGCTCTCCGTCCCGGTTGCAGATGATGATGTAGGTCGGGCCGCTCGCTCGCGTGCCGTCCGTCCATTCGTCCACGTTCTTCTGGATGGCCTCCTTGTCGTACTTGACCAGGGGCTGCTGGTTGAGATCGGCCATGTAGCGGGCGACCAGGCCGGCCCGCGCCAGGGCCGCGTCCTCCATGATCCCGACCTCGAGCTTCTGGATGACGAAGAGGATGGCGCCGACCAGAACGCAGACAAGAAGGGTGATCCAGAAGATGAGCCGCTTGTAGATCGACAATTTAATCCGCGCCATCTCTCCGCCTCTTCTCCAGCCAGATTTCCTTGGCGTCCAGGAAAAAGAAGCCCAGGGTCGGGAACCTGGCTCCCCGCACCTCGGGCTGGAGGGCCAGCCTGATCCGCTCCGTGTAGAGCGGGACGGCCGGGATGTCCTCGTATAGGATCTGCTCCATCTGACGGAATAGATCGGTCCGCCGTTCCCAGCTCGTCTCGACCTCCGATTGATCGAGGAGGGCGTCGAGGCGGGGGGCGGCGTAGTGGGCATTGAGCTGGTTGATGACCGAAGAGGCGCCGAAAAGCGGCTGGATGATGTTTTCGGGATCGGGGAAGGCCATGTCCCAGGCGAGAAATTTCAGGTAGGGGCCGCGGATGCCGCGGATGTCCTCAGCGTTCTGGAGATACCTCACGTTCGCCTCGATGCCCATGGCGCCGAGCTCTCTCACGAGTTCGCGGCTCAGGCCCGGAAAGGCGTCCGTCCTCGGCAGGACGAAGACAAGCGTCAGGGAGAGGCGCCCCGCCGTCTCGGGCAGGAGACGGGTGAGGAGCATCCGGGCCTGCTGCGGGTCGCAGACGGGCGGGACGTCCTTCGGAAAAAATCCCGGCAGGAGCGGCGGGATGAAGTTCTGGGTCACCTGGGGATAAGAATAGGACGCGTAGGCGGCGTCGGCCAGCTTCTCCTTGTCGAGTCCGAGGGCCAGGGCCCTGCGGATTTCGACCCTATCCAGCGGCGGGACATGACAGCTCATGGCCAGGAAGGCCGACTGGAGCGAATCGTTCTCCAGGATCTGGAGCCTGCGGTCAAGAAGGCGGTCGGGGGTCGCGGGCACGATATGGACGAGCCCTTCCCGGAATTGATCGTCCGTGAAATTGGGCGAGTACTCGAGCGCGTCCACGTACGGCTTCTTCCCGAAATAATCGGCGTTTTTCTCCAGCCGAACACCCAGGGGTCCGAGCCGGAGCATCCGCTCGTCCCTCAGCCAGTAGGAGAACTTGAAGGGACCGGTTCCGACGGGCTTCTGGAAGAAGCCGTCGCCTTGGGCCTGGACGAGGTCCTTCGGCAGGATCTTGCAGTAGTACATGCCGAGGAGATAAAGGCCCGAGGCGGACGGCCGGGTCCACTGGATCTCGAACGTGTAGCGGTCGAGGACGCGGAAGCCTCTGACCTGGGCCGTCTTCCCTTGCCGGTAATCCTCGGCGCCGACGACCTTCCCCGTGAAATACTGGTAGCAGGTGTTCCCCGGGCGGTTCTGGATCAGCCGCTCCAGGGAGAACTTGACGTCGTCGGCGGTCACCTCCCGGCCGTGGTGGAACCGGACGCCCCGGCGCAGGTAGAAGGTGATCTTTTTCCCGTCGTCCGAGATCGTCCAGTACTCGGCCAGGGACGGGATGATACCGAACGCGTTGTCGAACCTGACGAGCCCGTCGAAGAGCTGTTCGATCAAGAAATACTGGGAGGAAGAAACGGCGGGATCAAAAACCGGATTGAAGGGGGTCTGGTAGGCCTTGATGACCAGCGTGCCTCCGGGCTGAGGCGCGGTCACGGCGTCCCTCGGGACGGGGCGGCCGGCGGCTCCATCGGCCAGGGCCAGGCAAAAGCACAGCAGGCCGAGGCCGAAAAGACGGCGCGCGTTCAACATGGGATGATATCCACCATCTTAGCCAAAATCACCGGAAAATGCATCCCATGCACAGAAACGCCTCCAAGTCGCATAGTTATTCAGCAGGAGAATTGTGCAAGGATCATGCCAACAGGGGGCGTGCCGGCCGCCGGGACGGAACGGACGACGCCCGAAAAAACCGGCCGATACGGGAGGGGACGGGACCGGCGAAACGTAAACGAACTTTACACGGCGCTATTTCGCCCGGAGCTCGATGATCCTGGAGAAGACCCTCATGAAGTTGCCGCCCCAGATCTTCTCGATGTCCTTGTCCGAATAGCCCCGGCGCATCAGCTCCTCGGTGACGTGGATCATGCCGCTGACGTCGTTGCAACCCGAAATGCCGCCGCCTCCGTCGAAATCCGTGCCGATGCCGACGTGATCCACGCCGATCGTCTTCCGGACGTGGTCGATGTGGTCGACGAGGTCCTTGACCGTCGGCTGGGACTGCGGGTATTTCTCGTCGATGGCCCGGAATTCGGCCATGGCTCTCTCGCGGACGGCCGGATCGCCGCCGCCGGTCCGCAGGTTGCCGTACTTGGCCTCGAGCTCCTTGAGCGCCTTGTCGCGCTCGGGATTGGGATCCGGCGCCTTGACGTAGGCCCCCAGAAAGCAGATTTGGACGACGCCGCCGTTCCTCTTGAGGGCGCGGAGCATGTCGTCCGTGAGGTTCCGCGGGTTGTCGCAGACGGCCCGGGCGCTCGAGTGCGAGGCGATGACCGGCGCCTTCGTCGCCCGCAGAATGTCATAGAAGGATTTGTCCGAGGCGTGGGAGACGTCGATGATCATCCCCAGGCGGTTGCACTCGGCGACGACCCGGCGGCCGAACTCGGACAGGCCGTTGTCCTTCGGATCGCGTCGGTCGGTCGACGAATCGCAGATGTCGTTGTCCGACGAATGGCAGAGGGTGATGTAGCGAACGCCCTTCTTATAAAAGAACTCGACCAGCGAAAGGTCCCGGCCGATCGGATAGCCGTTCTCCAGGCCCATGAAGGCCGTGAGCTTCCCCTCGCGCTTGAGCCGGTACGCGTCGCCCGGCGTCATGCCCAGGCCGATCAGGCCGGCGTGGTCCGTCGTCATCTTCACCACCGCGTCGCAGATCTTGACGGCGCGATCCTTGGCCTTGGCGTAGCCATCGGGCGTCCGGACTCCCTGGCCGACGAAGGCGGCGAAGAACTCGGCGTCGAGGCCGCCTTCCTTCATCCGGGGAAGATCGATTTTACCGCTGTCACGCTTCAGGGGATCATGGCGCTCGCCGATGTTCCAGTTGGCGCGCAGCAGGTTGAAGGCCGTGTCGCAGTGGGTGTCGATAGTGAGCATCCTGGCGTGCAGGGCGCGGGCCCGCTCCTCGACGTTCGCGGGCTTCTGCTCGACGCGGCAGGCGGCGGCGGACGGCAAAAGGACAAGGGCGGAAAGGGCGATGACGGAAGGGATGTTTTTCATCTGAGCTCCATGGGGCGCGCGGGGCCCGGACCGAACTTTGTCATGAGGTCGGGATTATACCAGAAGCGGCGGATTCGTCCAGAGGGGCGAAGAGGGGGCAGTCCCCTCCGGGGGGGAGTGCCCATCTTCCTAAATTGAATTCGCCCCGCGTTTTATTATATGGTACGGTTCGGCTCCACGATTCCCAGGCGAAGGAGGAAGAGATGAAGCGCTTTCCAAAAATCATCACGCTCGTGCTCGTCGCGTTCGCCGTTCTGCCGTTCCCTCGGGCGGCGGCCGGGGCCGAAGTCCGGACGGTCGCCAAGGCCGAGGACCTGCCCGAGAAATTCACGGCGGCCTGGGTCAAGGGAGACATCCTCGTGTCGCTCGACGGGACCCTGGCCCTCGTCGGCGGCACGCCGCGGCCCATGCGCAACCCGATGAACTACCCGGCCGGAAACGCCATGGGCAGCCTCCTGGCCCTCGTCCCGGCCGGCCGGGGCGTCGCCAACGACATCAACGCCGGCGTCCCGGTCCTCGCCTTCGACAAGAAACCCATGCATCTCATCTATGACACCGTCGTTCCCGAGGCGCCGAAGGAGCCCGGGGCGGGCGCGAGGCTCGTCGCCGAAGCCGCCTACGCCGGGGCCGGCGGCGCCAGGGCCAAGGTCCGGACCGCCTACGATTTCTTCCCCGGCGGCCGCGTCGACGTCGTCTCGACGATCACCGGCGAAGGGACGGCCCCCCTCAAGGGCCTCGGCTATTCCCTCTATTTCAACGCCAACCATTCGTACAATTTCAATCCCTTCAGCCAGGAAAACCATCCGGACCTCAACTTCCGGATCTATCCGAAAAAGGGATTCTTCATGGCCCTGGTCAACCGCGGCCGGCCCGCCAACGGCGACGCGCCCGTGCCGGGAGTCCTCGAGCCGGGGAAAAGCTTCGAGCTCCGCTACAGCCTCCTCGTCGACGCCGACGGGAAAGAGCTCCTGGGGCGCATCTACAAGCTCCTCGGCCGGGAGGCCTTTCCGGCCTCGGCGTCCTTCAAGAACTTCCAGGGACGGCTGATGGAGATCATCGTCCGGGAGGCCGCGACCGGCGCCGTCTTCTTCCGGACCTTCCTGAACATCCCACAGACGACGGAATTCGTCCTGCCGGAAGGGATCTATTGGGTCCGGGCGAACTTCTTCCCGGCCATGGCGGAAAAGCTCCTCGTCGTGAAAAAGGACGGCGAGAACTCTGTCGTCCTCGAGGAATCGGCGAAGGGCTCGGTCACGGTCCGGATCCGGGACTCCGCCGGGACCTGGGTCCCGGGAAAAGTGATCTTCATCGGCCTCGACCCGACGAAATCCCCCTATTTCCAGCCCGAGAATCCCATCGAGACGGGACGGGCCTTGGAGACGGGCAAGAACGCGCTCTACCCGAAGGAGGAGGGCGAAACGGTTCTTCTGCCGACCGGGACCTATCTCGCGGTCGCCTCCCGCGGACCTGAATACGGGACGGACCAGAAGGTCATCGAGGTCTTCAAGGACAGCGGCCTGGACCTCCTCTTCCGGATCGACAAGGTGCTCGACACGAAGGGCCTCCTGTCCATCGATCCCCATCTCCACACGCGCTTCTCCGACGCTTCCCTGAGCGTCCCGGAGCGGCTCCGGACCGCCGTCGCGGAAGACCTCGACCTGGCCATCGCCACCGACCACAACTACGTGACGGATTATACGGCCGCGCTGAGCGCGCTCGGCTTCGGCTCCCGCCTCGCCGTCCTCAGCGGCGAGGAGATCACGCCGGGGGATTCCTACATCCATTTCAACGCCTATCCTCTGCCCGTCCGCGAGCGGGAGGCGGCCAACGGCGCCTTCGCCGTGCCGCTGGCCACCGGGCCGCTCGGCGAGATCGTTCCCGCGGTCAGAAAGATGTTTCCCGGCGCGATCCTCCAGATCAATCACCCGCGCTCCGGCCGGCTCGGCTACTTCAACAACGCCGCCCTCGACAAGGACGCGGCGGCCGAGGCCGGCGAGAACTTCGAGACGGCTTTCGAAGTCATCGAGGTCATGAACGGCCCGGCCTTCTTCGACGGCAACCGGGAGACGGTCGAAGACTGGTTCCATCTCCTCAACCGGGGTTATCGTTTCGCCATCTCGGGCTCCTCGGATTCCCACGGCGCCGCCGGCGGCGAGCCCGGCTATTCCCGCGTCTACGTCCGCTATTCCGGCGCCAAGGCGAACGGCCTGGATTGGAACGAGGCGGCCCGGGCCCTCGTGACCGGCCACGCCTTCGTCTCCAACGGCCCGCTCGTCGACATCACGGTCAACGGCCGTTACGGCCCGGGCGACGCGTTCACCGACAAGGGCGGCAAGGTGGATGTCGTCCTGAAGGTCAGGGCGGCGCCCTGGGTGAGCGTCAGCGAGGTCCGGCTCGTCGTCAACGGCGTTCGGAAGATGATCTTCCCGGTCAAGGCCGAGGGCGGCGGCCCGCTCGCGTTCAGCCAGGAAATCGGCTTCAGCCTCGACCGGGACGCCTGGCTGGCCGTCGAGGCGCTGGGGATGTCCTCGCTCTATCCCGTCCTCCAGCACGTTTCATGGAGCGGCTCGTACAAGAACGCCGCCCTTCCGTACGCGCTGACCAACCCGGTCTTCGTGGACGTCGACGGCAACGGACGCTTCGACCCGGTGTCGCCCGGCAAGGTCGGCGTCCGGCCGGCCGCGGCCGAGGCCGCAACCGGCGGAAAGGGGCGATGAGATGAAGGCAAGAAACCCCCGGTCGCTGTACAGCGAAGCCAACATCGTCACCCTCGTCCGCCTGACCTCCTGCCTTGTCCTGTTTTCGCTGGCCGCGGCGAAGAACCGGGAGCTGTACAATTTCATCGGCCTGGCCGTCCACTGGGCCGGCGATACGCTCGACGGCTGGTTGGCCCGCACCTTCAAGCAGGAAACCATCCTCGGGGCCGAGGCCGACATCATCGCCGACCGGGTCGAGGTCCTCTTTTTCTTCGCCAATTTCGTCCATTTTCATCCCGGCCTCGCGATACCGGTCGCGGCGTACATCCTGGACTTCGCCTTCACGGACTTCTACCTGAGCTATCAGTTCGTCAAGTACGACATCATCTCCATCAACTATTTCGACAAGGTCGATCGCCGGGTGTACGCCCTCAACTACAGCCCGGGAGCCAAGTTCGTCAACTCCGCCCCCGTCATCCTGATCCTGATCTTTCTGCCGAAGCTGTGGCCCGCGGCGCTCGTCCTGGCCCTCGGCCTCATCGCCGTCAAGGCGCATTCGATCTCGATCCTCTGGAAAAAGCGGGCGGCGGAAGCCCCGGCGAAGGGGTGACGCCGGCCGGGGCGCTCCCGAAGCGCTTTTGACAGCCCTCTCCCGCATAGGGTAAAATATTCATTTCCGGACGAACCATGACAGAACTTCCCAACTCTCCCAGGATCGCTTTTCTGATCAATCCCCGGGCCGCGAACTCCAAGTGGACCCGGCGGAAAATCCTCCGGGCCTATCTCCAGAAAAAGCTCCCCGGCGAGATCCACGACGTCTTCGGCGACAAGAGCACGACGGTCGAGAGGGCCAGGAAGGCCTCCGGCGAGGCCGACATCATCGTCGCCATGGGCGGCGACGGGACGATCGGCGACGCCTTTCAGGGCATTTTCGAAGCGGGAAACGCGAAGAACGTCATCCTCGGCGTCATCCCCTTCGGCAGCGGCAACGCCTTCCGCAAGTCCTTCGGCATACCCAAGAACCCGCTCCGGGCGATCAAGCGCCTGGCCCGCGGCGTGACCCGGACGATCGATCTCCTCGAGGTCGAGGGCAGGTACGGAGCCTTCGCCAGCGTCGGAGCCACGGCCCGGGTCACCGGCGAAAAGCTCGCCCACTCCGTCGAAGGGGCCTGGGGGCACCTCCTGGCCGCCCGCCGGCTTTTCGACTCGCCGACCGACGAGAAGGAGATCGAGCTCATCGACGGCGTCGACGGCCAGGGACCTTTCGAGCGCAAAACGGTCCGCTCCAAGTTCTTCGATTGCGTCGTCGCCAAGACGAACTATTTCGGCTACAGCTGGCACATCGCCCCGAAGGCGCGGGTGGACGACGGCTACCTGGACGTCACCCTCTTCGAGGTCGGACCGGTCAAGTATGCGGTCCTTTTTCCGCTGATCTATCTCGGCCTCTTCCAGAGACGGCAGCGGCATTTCAAGGCCAAAGGGGTCGTCATCAACGGGCGCGATCTCCCCATCCAGTGCAACGGCGAGTTCCTCGGGAATCGCGATCGGATCGAATTCAAGGTCCTGCCGCAGGCGATCCGGATCGTCTGCCCGCCAGGGAAAAGGGGCCGGAAGAAGTTCGTGCGTCCCGACGACAGTCCCCTGCCGAAGGTCTGACGCATTTCCGCGATCTCGTCCGAGGAGGAGCCATGAGGAAATTCGCAGCGCCTATGCTTCTCGTTCTGACAATTCTGGCCGGCTGCTCGCCCCATTTTCACTTGGATTTCCTGGGCGAGGAAAGCCTGGCCGAGGTCGTCCTCGTCCCCGGCCCGGCCGAGGCCAAGGTCCTGATGATCGACATCGACGGCGTGATCTCCACCGAGATCAATACCAGCCTTTTCTCGCGCGAGAAGAACGCCGTCTCCCGCGTCTACGAAAGGCTCGAGCGGGCGGCCCGCGATCCCCGGATCAAGGCCGTCATCCTGCGGCTCGACACGCCCGGCGGGGAGATCACGGCGAGCGACATGATCTACCACGAGATCCTGAAATTCAAGGAGCGGACGAAGAAGCCCGTCGTCGGCCTGATGATGGGGATCGCGGCCTCCGGCGGCTACTACGTCGCCTCCGCCTGCGACCATATCATCGCCCACCCGACGACCCTGACCGGCAGCATCGGCGTCATCTCGATCTTCCCCAGCTTCGGCGACCTGATGGCCAAGATCGGCGTCAAGGTCAACGTCATCAAGTCGGCCGAGGCGAAGGACTCGGGCAGCCCCTTCCGGGACATGACCGCGGAGGAGAAGAAGCTCTTCCAGGCGATCATCGACGAGTACTACCAGGACTTCCTGAACGTCGTCGCGGCCAACCGCAAGGAAAGGATCACGCCGGACGAGCTCCGGACGATCGCCGACGGCCGCGTCTACACGGCGCCGCAGGCCCTGCGGCTCAAGCTTATCGACGGGATCGGCTACTTCGACGACGCCTTCCAGAAGGCCATGTCGCTGGCCGGCCTCAAATCCGCCCGTCTGGTCGGCTACACGTACTATCCCGGAACGAAGACGAACATCTACGCGGGCCGGCTGGGCGATTTCTCGCCCCCGGACAAGAAGGTCCTCGAATCGTACCTGGCCGTTCTCAAAACGGGCTTCTATTACCTCTGGCTGCCGCAGACGCCCTAAGAGGCGGCAAAGGGAGCACGGGGGTCCGCCTCGGGCGGCCTCATCTCTGGCGGTGATATATATCCCCCCGCGGTTCATCTTCCCCGGGGATTGATTCCGGCCCGCACTTGAGTAAGATATGGCCGTTAGGGGACGCGATAAGCGTTCTCCGAACGTATTTCAATGGAGGAATTATGTAAAAGTTTGGCGTACTTCTTCTCGCAGTTCTTTCTGTGGCCCTTTTCGCTTCCCAGGCCCAGGCCCAGGGCGTGACCATCGGCCTCAAGGGCGGAATGAACCTGGCCAGAGTGACGCTCAAAGCCACCGAAACGGTGTTCCCCAACGAAAAGAACCAGACCGGCTTCGTGCAGGGGATCTTCGTCAACTTCAAGCTCGGCCCCGTCACTATCGAGCCCGAGCTGCTCTATTCCCGGACGGGCGCGAAGTTCGCCGTGTATGAAGGCACGGACGGGACGGGCACGATCCACATGCGTTCGGACTACCTCGAGCTTCCCATCCTCGTCAAGTACAGCTTCCTCTCCGGGCCCGTCAAGCCGTTTGTCATGGCCGGCCCGTCGCTGTCCTATCTGCTCAACTGCAAGTGGGGAGAAGAGTACGATTACACCGATCCCTCCAGCACGGATTACTGTTACTACTATGACTATCGCGATTATTACAAGAAGATGGAATTCGCCGGCGTCATCGCCGTCGGCGCCGACTACCAGCTGCCCAAGTTCGTCGTCTCCCTCGAGGTCCGCTACCACCTCGGCCTGACCAATGTCGCCGGTACCGAGCTGACGTCGGATTCGCCATTCACGTCCATCAAGAACAGGGCCTTCTCGGTCCTCGTCGGCATCGGATTCTGATCGCTTGAAGGCGCCTCGTCCGGGCCTCGTCGCCCGGCGGGCCGCCGTTGACCGAACACAAGCCCCGCCTCCCTTTGGGGGGCGGGGCTTTTTTATATTGATTTGGACCCGCGTTTTTGAGTAAAATATGTTCACAAAGGACGCGGATAGCGTTCTTCAAATGCATTTCAATGGAGGAATTATGAAAAAGTTTGGTGTACTTCTTCTCGCGGTTTTTTCTGTGGCTCTCTTTGCTTCCTAGGCCCAGGCCCAAGGCGTGACCTACGGCCTCAAGGCCGGCTTGAATCTCGCCAACGCGACCTTCAAGACCTCGGAGACGGGCATGCCTGACTTCAAAAGCCAGATGGGTCTCATCGAAGGGATCTTCGTCAACTTCAAGCTCGGGCCCGTCGCCATCCAGCCCGAATTGCTCTACTCCCAGCGCGGCACGAAGTGGAACGAGTACAGCGGCACCGACGCCGTCGTCACCGGGCACATGCGTCTCAATTACATCGAGCTTCCCGTCCTCGTCAAGTACAGCTTCCTGTCCGGACCCGCCAAGCCGTTTGTCCTGGCCGGCCCTTCGATCGCCTTCCTTATGAAGAGCGCGTATGGGTACGACGTCGACTATACCGATCCCGCCTACATGGACTACAGCGAAATGTACGACTTCAAGGATTACCTCAAGAAGACGGACTTCGCCGGCGTCTTCGGGATCGGCGTCGATTACAAGCTGCCCAAGTTCGTGGTCTCGCTCGAGGCCCGCTATTACCTCGGCTTCACCAACGTCGCGAATGCAGACCTGCAGGCCGAGCTGGGGATCACGTCCGCGAAGAACAAGGGTTTCTCGATCCTCATCGGCATCGGACTCTGATCGTTTGAAGGCGCCTCGTCCGGGACTCATCGCCCGGCAGGCCGCCGCTGATTGAATACGAAGCGAGCCCCGTCCCTCTTCGGGGGGACGGGGCTTTTTTTATAATGGGGGTCAGATCACCTTCAAACCGGCCGGGAATTTCACCCAGATCGACAGGACGTTGACGACGGCCAGGACGATAAGAAGGATCCCGAGGATGAGGAAAATCGTTCGGAACACGCGGGCCTTGAGGTTCTCCGCGGTTCTGAGGATGAGTCTCAGCAGGATGAAGTACCACAGGGCGCTCCCGGCACCGCAGGACAGGGCGAACAGCACGGCCGAAGGGCTGCCCCGCTCGACCCAGCCGTGGGCCACGACCAGGCCCGCGGACGTCAGCCAGAAGGGCGGGAGAGTCGGGCTCGAGACGTACAAGAGAACTGTCGCCAGCACCGGATGAAGCTCTCTCCGGCCCTTTCCGCTGACGAAAATCGCCGGATCGAAGGTCCGGGCCTGACGGATGATCCCGACGCCCACGGCGACAAGCACGACCGTTCCGACGGCCTTCATGACGTGGGAATATTTCAGGATGAAACCGTTGACGAAGGCCGCCGCCTGGATGGCGGCCAGGCTGTAGAGGATTTCCATGCCGGACGAGGCCAGCGCCCCGGAGAAAGCACGACGGAAGCCGTAGCGATACCTCTGGGTGACGGCCAGGATGCCGATCGGTCCGACCGGCGCGGCCGCGGCGACGCCGAGGAACAGGCCAACCAGGAGCGCCATGCGCCTCCGCTCACTCCCCGAGACGGGTGACGATCTCGAACTGGGGGGGCCGGAGGATGTGGGCCTTGACCGTGCAGTGGTCGACGGCCTTGACGAGGGCGGCCTTGTACTTGTCCGGGAATCCGGGCGGGAGATCGACGTGGATGGTGATCTTGTCGATCATCTTCGAAACGGCCCCCTTCTCCGTGTTCAGGCTGACGGCCAGCTTGTCGGTCGGGATCTCGCGCGCCCGACAGAACTCGAGGGCATAGAAGCCGGCGCAGGCGGCCAGCGAGGCGAGGAACAGATCGAACGGCGAAGGCGCCGTCCCGCCGCCGCCCTGATGGATGGGCTGGTCGGTCTTGATCAGGAAGCCCTTGGTGACGACGTTGACCTGCAGGCCGTCGCCATAGACGACCTTGATGTCATTCGCTTCCATGAGAAATCCTTTCATGTCCTTTTTTGCCGGGACGGCCGAGGAGCCCCTTGCGGAACATGGCCAGGATGACGTCCCGGTCCTTGCCGGTCAGGACCATCCGCCGGAAGATGTCCCGGACCCGTTCCGTGATGAAGGCCCGGTTGGTGTCGCGCATGAATCCCAGCCCGTCCAGCATCTCCTCGAAGCGCCGG
>Ga0315282_10005858_pt1 | contig 20785 bp, 28 predicted proteins | sample YL17G07_20_MG_FD_203693 | JGI IMG/M metagenome (GOLD analysis project Ga0315282, IMG submission 203693) | Sediment microbial communities from Yellowstone Lake, YNP, Wyoming, USA - YL17G07_20 | ecosystem: Environmental > Aquatic > Freshwater > Lake > Sediment | place: USA: Wyoming | collected... | reverse complement strand
TTTTTGTCATTAAATGGGGTTGAGAAAGTTTTGATTGACGAAAACCGCATTCGTTTCCATACCAGAAGGCTCGATCAGGCTGCATCTTCTATTCTCAGATTCCTGGAGGAACATGGAGCAAAAATTAAATCCATTAACACCCTGAGTCCGAGCCTGGAAGATGCCTTTGTAAAGTTAACCGGTCTTGATTCGGAGTTGATGAAGATCGACAAACCTATAAAAGGGGGGCCAGAATCATGAGAGAGGAAATTAAAGGGTCCTACTTCATTGCCAAGAAAGATATGGGGGCTTACTACCTCAAGCCTCCCTTGATCAGTTGGGGATTAATGCTTCCCATTGTCTTTATATTCGCTTTCTATTTCAGAAATCCGATGGGAATCAAAGAGGTTGTCCCGGGATTGATCGGTTTGACCCTTCTCTTTTCATGTACATCCATGGCTGCCATTGTGATCACTTTTGAAAAAAGAATAGGTGCTCTGGAAAGGCTCCTGCTGGCCCCATTGAATTTTAGAACCATCCTTTTAGGCAAAACTCTTGGAAGCACCCTTTTTGGGCTGATGGTGGCCGTTGTCATCACCCTCATCCTGATTCCACTCATGGGGCTTTCCGTAAAACACTTGTGGGCGTTTATTCTTATCTTCATCTTTTCCGGCTTTGCCTTCTCCCTTCTTGGAATCCTGATCTCGGTGGGTGTCAAGGAGGTCTTCGAGGCCATGACCATGTCCAATTTCTTTCGTTTTCCCATGATCTTTCTCTGCGGTGTCTTCTTCCCGGTTCCCTCCATGCCCTTCCCTTTTCCCATTCTTTCTTATCTTCTTCCATTGACCTATACGGTAGACGGCTTAAGGCATTGTTTGCTAGAAGGAATGCCAATGGTACCTTTATCCCTTGATCTGTTCATTCTTTTGGGATTCGTCATTTTGATCTATGTCCTGTCGCTATATATTTTCAGAAAGAGGATCCGTCAAGAATTTTGAAAGGAGGTGAAGGCTATGTGTCAAGAGAAGTCCAGTTGTGTCCATCCTGAGAATTTAAAAGGGGAACCCAAGGATTGTTCAGCCGAACAGATCGCCATTTGTCATCCTGGAGAAGAGGGGCACCCTTGCGAAACGGAAGAATCTTGAAAAAAGTAGGGCAGATCTCTTTTACCGACCGGGAAATTGGATTTAGGAAGGAGGTGGCAAAGAAAGCATAAAGTAGGCTTTGGTGGGAATAGTTCAAAATTCATAAAAGGAGGTGGGAGCTATGTTCAAAGAGATGAATCGCAGGGAATTTTTAAAAACATCGGCAGCGACAGGAGCGGTATTGATGGCGGGAGATGTTTTGAAAGGAGGTGCTACAGTGGCTTATGGTTCTGTAAAAATCCCAGAAGTGGAAAAGTTGATTATTACCATTATAACGGACAATTACTACGATTGTCTAAGGTGGAACCTAAATCCACCCGATTTTAAGATGGTCAAAAGATACATGATCGGTCCTGAATCGTCTTTCCACGCCGAGCACGGTTTATCTTACTACATCGAGACATGGATTGGTGGTGAATCTTATGCCTTCATGTTTGATTATGGTTTGGATTTCCAAGGTGTGACTAAGAACATGGAGCTACTTAAGTTAGACCTGAAAAAGTTAGACGCCCTCGGTATCAGTCACGGCCACTTCGACCATTGGGGAAATCTCATTGCCATTCTCAAATACAATAGGACGAAAATCAGAAGAGGGATCCCACTTTACGTGGGAGAAGAAAATTTCGGTCACAGGTTTGCCAATCTCCCGGCCGGTCGCTATGATCCGAGTGGCATGCAGGATATTGGGCAATTGAAACGGGAAGAAACAGAAGCTCTTGATCTGGTCAAGATTGTAGAGATTAAAGAACCAACTCCTATGGTCCCGGGTGCTTATTTAACAGGAAATATCGAGAGAGTAATGGAATACGAGAAGGGATCCCCTATTTTGTTCATCAAAAGAGGAGATAAAATGGAGCTCGATCTCTTCATGGGGGAACAGTCACTGATCTTTAATGTAAAAGGGAAAGGGTTGGTCGTCCTCTCTTCTTGTGCCCATGCAGGGATCGTCAACACAGTAAAACATGCTCAGAAAATGACTGGAATCGATAAGGTTCATGTCGTGATCGGAGGATTCCATTTGATCGGTGCTCCATTACCGAAAATTCAGAAAACGGTTGCAGACATAAAGGCTGTTAACCCAGATTATGTGGTCCCAATGCACTGCTCAGGATGGGAGGCAGTCACGATGTTTGAAAGGGAGATGCCAAAGCAATTTATCATTAATACAGCCGGAACCCAGTACACCTTTACAGCTTAGATTGACCTGGGGCGTTGAGGTTTTATTTACCTCAACGCCCTCATTTGTGAGTAGTATTGAAAATGAGATTCAAATTCTTATTTTCTTTGACAAAGGGTAACGAAGAGGGAAGAGACCCTCACTGGCTCAAGAATTCATTCTTAAGACCATCTGGGTCGCTGAGGAGACTTTAACCGAATCGATCAGACAAATATTTCTGAGGAGGAGATTGGATGAACAAGAAAGTAGCAATATTTGCCTTCAATGGAGAGCTGAAGTGTTTCGCCCACGCTTTGCTCAATGCGAAGGATATGAAGAAAAAGGGGTACGATATAAAATTAATAATAGAAGGCAGTGCGACTAAACAGATTAAGGATCTTTCAGATCCGGGAAAGCCTTTCGCGAACCTCTATAAGGAAATCAAAGATGGGAGATTGATTGATTGCGTCTGTGAGGCATGTTCCACCGCAACAGGATCTTTGGATAGTGCAAAGGAACAGGGTCTTCCCATATGCAATGAAATGTCAGGTCATCCAAGCATCTCTCGGTATAGAGATGAGGGTTACGAAGTGATCGTCTTCTAATGGAAATCGTCAAGAGCCATTTCATCAAGAAAGGAGCTGAGTCAAAATGAAACCCCCTTTTCGGACGTGCTTTGAGTTAATCATCAATATCTTTTGCATAACAATCCTTATATCCCTGCTCGTATCACAAACCTGCCTCGCTGCAGACTTCGCTCCCATCCGAACTCCCTCTACGGGCTACCAGCCACAATGCCAGGTTTCGGGAAATAAGATCTATTACGTATGGCATGAATATGATGGTCCTTTCCGGCGAATCTTCACTGCGGAAATGAACATTGATGGGACAGGCTGGAAGGCAGAGAAGAGAACCTCCGGGCAGTTTGATAAGGTCTTTCCTCAACTTCAGGTCGTTGGAAACAGAATTTATTATGTTCGTCAGCAGCCCGATGCCACAAAAAATCGACAGATCTGGACGATGGAGATGAATATTGACGGAATAGGTTGGAAAGAAGTTCAGAGGACAAATACTCCCTTTGATAAACAGTTCCCTCAACTTCAGGTGGTTGGCAATAAGATTTACTATACCTGGAACGAATCTGATGGAAAATACCGCCAGATATGGACGGCTGAGATGAAAGTAGATGGAACGGACTGGAAGACAACAAAACGGACCTCAAGCCCTTTTGATAAATTCGAACCTCAACTTCAGGTGGTGGGGGAAAAAATCTATTTGGTCTGGAGGGAATCGGATGGAGTCCATTTCCAGATATGGACATCAGTTATGAACCGAGATGGCACAGGATGGCAAGCGAACAAAAGAACGAGTAGCCCGTATGATAAGCATAATCCTCAATTACAGATGAATGGAAATAAGATCTATTATGCATGGCATGAAGCGGATGGACCCGATTTTCGAAAGGCCAGATATCAGGTTTGGACGGCTCAGATGAACCTTGATGGTACAGAATGGAAGGCAACTCAAAGAACAAACGCTCCTTTCGACAAGTATACCCCACAATTTCAGGTGAAGGGTGACAAAATCTATTATGTCTGGGAGGAATCTGACGGGAAATATCGTCAGATCTGGACCGCTGTGACGAGTAAAGATGGAACGGGATGGATGGCCGAAAAGCGAACCAGATCACCTTACGGTAAATATGATCCTCAATTTCAAATTATTGGGAATAAGATTTATTATGTTTGGCATGAGGACCATGGATCTACAGAACCCATCTGGGTCGCTGTGGACAATCTAAAATAAAAGAAGCAAAGGAGGGAAAAACATATGGCTGAAGCTAAAGATTCATGTGTGCAGCCGGCAAAAGGGCCTATTAGCACACCCGAAGCAGTAACAACTCAAATTACACAAATTCAAAAGGAGGGAGTAAAAATGATGGCGCAAGTTGGCAAACCAGCTCCTGATTTCGAGGCGAGTGCATTTATTGACGGAGGTTTCAAGAATATCAAACTCTCCGACTACAAAGGAAAGTGGGTAGCCCTCTGTTTTTATCCCGGTGATTTTACTTTCGTCTGACCTACGGAATTGTCGGCAGTTGCCGTCAAATACGAAGAGTTCAAATCGCTTGGGGTCGAGGTTTTGTCATGCAGTATAGATAGCCGCTTCATCCACAAGATCTGGCAGGAAGAAGAACTCTCGAAGATGGTGAAAGGTGGGGTTCCCTTTCCGATGCTGTCGGATGCAGGAGGCCGCATCGGGAGTGCTTACGGTGTTTACGATGAAGAAGCAGGCGTAAACATTCGGGGTCGTTTTTTGATCGATCCCGATGGGGTCATCCAGGCAATGGAGACTGTCGCTCCACCGGTCGGTAGGAACGTTCCCGAACTGATCCGGCAGGTCAAGGCATTTCAGCATGTGCGTGCCACAGGTGAGGTCATGCCTTCGGGTTGGCAACCCGGTAAGACAACTCTCAAACCAGAACCGGATTTGGTGGGTAAGGTCTGGAAGGTTTGGAAACCGGAGATGGCCTTTTAATATGAATCAGGAAGCCCATCCCCTCAAAAATTTCTTAAGGCCGGGGGGACTAAAAAGCACCAAAGAGAGAGAAACGATTCTCAAAGAACTCGAAATTCTGAAGGATCATTTCAATGCTGAAAAACTGTATTCGGTTCTTAATCGAAAAGGAGCGAAAGTCTCACGGCCAACTATTTATCGAACCCTAAAACTCCTTGAAAGACTTGGTCTTGTTGATAGGCTCGATATCAAAAAGAATTGCTTCTATTACGAACCCATGTATCAGAGGAAAGATCATGGACATCTGATCTGCGAACGATGTGGAAAGATCGTCGATTTTCCATGGAGCGGGATCGAAAATTTAAAATCAGAGGTATGTAAGGAGAAAAGCTTCAAACCTGATAATATCTCGATTCATATATTCGGTCTATGCGAGGCTTGCCGGAAAGCATTTGAAATCAAAAGTTGATTATTAGGAGGAGAAGATGTCAACGAAAGAGAACCTCGTCATCATTGGCGGTTCAGCAGGCGGCCCGAGCGCGGCGGCCAGAGCAAAACGGATCAATGCCGAGCTTGAAGTCACCATGTTCGAACAGGGTCTATTCGTATCCTATGGTTCCTGAGAAACCCCTTATTACATCGGTGATGTAATAAAAGATCAGAAAAAATTGGTGGTTCGAACTCCCCAACAATTTAAAGAGATGCAGAATATCGATGTTAAGACGGAACATCGAGTCACTCAGATTGATTCGAAAGCCAAAACGATCGAAGTGGTGAATTTAGCTCAATCTGAAACTCAATGGGTTCCCTACGATAAACTCATCATTGCCACAGGTGCCCGATCCAGAAGGCTAAACATCCCTGGAAACGAAACAAAAAATATATTCACCCTTAAAGATCTTCAGGATGGCCTCCGTATTAAAAACTATATCGACGAAAAAAGACCAAGACAGGTCGCTATCCTCGGTGGCGGATTTATTTCCCTGGAGATGTGCGAAGCTTTTCGATTAAGGAACCTGGATACCTTTGTATTCTGTCGCAGAGATTTACCGGCAGGAAATCTGGAAAGGGAGATCTCCGAATGGATTCTAAAGGAGCTACAAGAAAATGGCGTTCATTTCCTCACTTATCACGAACCCATAGCCTTTCATGCAAACAGCAATGGTGAGGTGACATCTTTTGAAACAACCAAGGGCCATTATCCAGCGGACATGGTCTTGATGGCTGTGGGAGTGATTCCAAATGTGGAACTGGCTCAGACAGCAGGTGTTGAACTTGGAAAGACCGGGGCAATAAGAACGGATTTTAGCCAAATGACAAGCCTTGCAGATATTTATGCGGCAGGAGATTGTTGTGAAGTTTTTAACCTGGTGAGCCAGGACTGGGTTCATACGCCCCTTGGTGATATTGCCAATAAACAGGGGCGAGTTGCCGGTGAAAATGCGGCAGGCGGAAAAGCTACTTTCCATGGGGTAGTGGGATCAGCCGCCTTTAAGGTATTTGAATTGGAAGTCGCTTTCACGGGTTTGGGAACGGAAGCTGCGCGAAGATACGGCTTCGATGTGGATTCACAAATCATCGAAGCCGAATCAAAGGTGGGCTATATGCCTGGAGCGAAACGGATACTCATCAAGTTGATTTTTGATAGAAAGAATGGAAGGCTTTTGGGTGCTCAGATGGCAGGAAAGGAAGGAGTTGCGAGGAGGATCAATGCATTAGCAGTAGCCCTCCATCAGAGGATGACAATCGATGAAATCTCAAGGCTCGATTTCGCCTATGCCCCTCCCTTTTCAGCACCCTTTGATCCGATCTTAATTGCTGCCGAGCAGGCCACCAAAAAAATGCTACGAGGGTTGTAAGTTAGGAAACGGAAGGTCGGTCAGTGATGGGAGGAACAATGCTGATTCAATCGGCGGTCGGCAAAGACGGCAAGCGCGGTTGGGGTACCTATCCCCGGCCGTCTATGAGCGGCAATTCTATGCAAGGGAGGTTGCAGCATGAAGATTCGCACGGTAAATTCATCCTGCTCGATATGGACTGAAAATAAAGGGGTTGCATATTTTTGTCATATGCGTAAGATAAGGTACTTGCGTGAAGAACAAATTTACCCTGCGAGGATTCGTGTCCACTATTGACATCAGGGGTCACTCCTAGTAAGATTTATTCTTGAAGCTGTTGTTTGGAGGGAACTTTTTGGATATTTTAAAAGGAAAAAAATGGGGCGTTCGCTCAAAAGTGTGGTTGGAGATTAACGGGAAATCTTTTATGGGCGAAGGGCGAGCCGCTGTTCTTAAAGCCATTGATCGTCATGGCTCCATGTTAAGAGCTGCGCAAGAAACTAAGATATCCTACAGGAGAATCCGGGGGGCGATCCGAGAAATGGAATGTGCCCTCGGTCGCCCACTTGTCTACACCAGACGTGGTGGGGCAAATGGAGGAGGCGCTGTGCTCACGGATTTGGCACGTGAGCTGTTAAATCGATTTGGGATCCAACAACAAGGGATCAAGGAAGATGTGGACAGACGTTTTATCGGAATATTTAGATAATTTTTTAAAGGCGATTGGCACTTTTTGCTCATCGAAATTGAATTATCCATGCCCTTGGAATTAATTATGGTAGATCCTATTTTGGTAAATCCGTTGGAACCTGATGGGAGGGAAGGATTATGAGGTCATTTGAAAAGTTGTTGGAAGATTGCGTGGCCACCCATGGCCATTTGTGTGCTGGCCAGGTGATTGGGGTGAGAATGGCTATGCTGGGGTGCCGACTCGTCGGGGTTGACGAACCGCACGCTGCACAATGGCGGAAAAAACTGATCGTATTTGTCGAGATCGACCGTTGTGCGACCGATGCTATAGAGACCGTCACGGGGTGCCGGATGGGAAAAAGGACTTTGAAATTCCGTGACTTCGGAATCAATGCTGTTACTTTTTTGAACCTTGAGACGGGTCAGGCCTATCGCATTGTGTCTACAGAGGAATCCCGTCAAATGGTTGCTGATTACGCCCCTGAAGAAACTGACCATTTTCGTCAGCAGATGGAGGGTTATAAACGAATGCCTGATAATGAGCTTTTCCGTATAGAACGGGTTTGCATTGATCTTCCTCCGTGGGAAATGCCCGGACGCCCGAGTCGGCATGCAACCTGCCAGCGGTGTGGCCAGGTTGTCAGGGATGGAAGAGAGGTCTATAGGGGCCGGGAAGTTCTTTGCAGGCATTGTGCAGGGGAAAGTTACTTTCGACCCCGGATTCTGGATCCTTCCAGTTTGCCATATTGCCATAAGGAGACTGCAATATGATTGAACTCCTACCGGTTGAAGAGGCTGTTGGTCTTCCTCTTGCCCATGATATTACAGAGATTCGCCCTGGAGAATTTAAGGGGCCTGCTTTTCGTAGAGGCCATGTTCTTAAAGAGTCTGAAGTTGAACATATGCGCAGGTTAGGGAAAAATCGCCTCTTTGTAATCCATCTCGAAAGCAATGAGATGCATGAGGACGAAGCTGCCGCGACGATCGCAAAGGCTCTGTGCGGTGAAGGAGTGGGTTGGGAAGGTGCTCCTCGTGAAGGCAAAATAACCTTGAAGGCCACACGCGACGGATTATTGAAGGTGGATGTGGATGCGCTGACTCGGTTTAATGCCCTGGGGGATCTAATGTGCGCTACAAGACATACCAACACCGTTGTGGTGCGGGGGCAAGATATCGGTGCTACGCGAGCTATTCCTTTACTCATAAGAAAGACGCGTGTGGAAAAGGCTGTGAGGATCTGTCGTCAAAGTTTAGGTGTATTGCGTGTTTTTCATTTGAAGCACGTCAAGGTGGGAGTCCTGATCACTGGAACCGAGGTGTACGAAGGCCGAATTCCGGACCGATTCGAACCGATTATTCGCCGCAAAGTGGAATCCTTGGGTGGGCTTATCATGGATGTGTTCTTTCTTCCCGATGATGAAGAACGCATCGCAAAGGAAGCCTTGGATCTCGTAGCCCGAGGAGCAGACATAATCATCACCACGGGGGGTATGTCTGTCGATCCTGATGATCGGACCCGATTTGCCCTAAAAAAGGCCGGGGCTAAAGAGATGCTATACGGATCTCCAGTCCTTCCCGGAGCCATGTTTATGGTTACATACCTGAACGGGATTCCGGTGTTGGGAATCCCGGCTTGTGGGCTCTTCGCCAAGACAACGGTGTTTGATCTGATCTATCCCCGTATCCTGGTTGGAGAACGTATTAGTCGACAGGACTTGGCTAAACTGGGACACGGCGGATATTGCCTTCATTGTGAGGTATGCCGATACCCAGATTGTTCCTTTGGCAAATCAACTTGATGGAGAGTAGCGCGAGAGGATGTCGTAAATGATCGGCTATGAAACAGCGCTGCAAATGACCTTACAATATATCAGCCCACTTGATCGAGAGGTCCTATCTTTGGTCGATGTTACTGATCGAGTAGTGGCGGAAGATTTAAACGGTAAGGTGGATTCTCCTTCAGTGGATGCCTCCTTGAAAGACGGCTATGCGATCCGTGCAGAGGATATCACCGATGCAACGCCGGAGAGCCCGGTACGCTTGAACCTAAGAGGAGTTATTACCGCAGGCATGAATAGCGAGAGTGTTGTAGAACCGGGTTCAGCCATTCGGATTTTGACCGGGGCCAGGATGCCGAAGGGTGCGAATGCTGTGGTCTCAGAAGAATTCACCATTAACTGTGGAACTTATATCGCTGTAACCAGATATGCTGAACTGGGTAGAAATATTCTTGCTTCAGGAAGCGACATTTCCATTGGTGAACGTGTAATCTCCGTGGGGACGAAACTGGTTCCAGGAAAGGTTGGGATTCTTGCCGCTGCTGGTTATGATAAGATCCCTGTGTTTAAAAGACCTTATGTTAGCATTATCGCCACGGGTGATGAGGTGGTTGCTGCTGGTAAGCCATTACCCGAGGGAAAACTTTTTGCCAGCAATCTCATGACGTTGAATGCGTGGTGCAGGCGTTATGGGATAAAGACAGAATTGGATATCGTAAGTGATAACGCTGATGTTATAGTGGAAAAACTCAGCTTCGTGATTGAGGCACATGATGCCATACTCACCAGCGGTGGGGCGTGGACAGGAGACCGGGACTTTGTCGTAAGAGTGTTGGAACGCTTGGGTTGGCAACAGATATTTCATCGCATCAAGATCGGTCCAGGTAAGGCTGTGGGTTTTGGGCTGATACAGGGGAAGCCTATTTTTATTTTGCCTGGTGGACCACCTTCCAACTTTATGGCCTTTCTTCAGATTGCCCTGCCTGGTCTGATGAAGCTTGCAGGACACAAGGACCCAGGATTACCACGAATGATCGTCAAACTCTCAGAGACTGTTATTGGACGACAGATTGATTGGACTCAGTTCATCTTTGGCCGATTCGAGGAAAAGGAAAACCAAACCTTTTTCTATCCCCTCAAAATGCTGAGTCGATTGCAGTCTATGGCCAAGGCTGATGGAATTATCAACATCCCAGAGGGAGTGGATCAAATTCTATCCGGGACCTTCATTCCGGCGCAGTTGTTGGTTTAGCTCTTAAGTAAATTTATCTCGGAGTTCTTAATCAATAGAAAATGGAGGAACAGATCAATGAAAAAGATAACTATTTTTCTTGTAATAGGACTACTGATTCTCATCCCTATTGTTGGATGGGCAGAAAGAGGGGAAGTATCTATCGGAATGGCCGTTGAATTCACGGATCACGCTGCCTGCGCATATATAAGTCAGGATAAGGGATGGTTTGAGGAGGAAGGGCTGAAGCTAACTGCCTATGAGAGCTATGTGACTGGTATGGCTCTTGCTGCTGCTTTAGCCCGAGGTGATATTCAGATTGCCTATATCTGCCTGGTACCAGCCATAAATGCTTATGCCAATGCTAGGGTGCCGATAAAGATAGTGGCTGGAACGCATAAGTATGGCTACGGCTTAGTGGTTAATCCCGACAAGGTAAAGACAGTCAAGGATTTAGAAAAGCCTGACATTCGCATTGGATGCGTCCAGGTAGGCGCGGCTGCGGATGTAATCCTTCGTAAGACGATAGATAAGTATGGTCTTAATCAAAATAAATTGTTAGATAAAATTCAGCGGATGAACCCGCCAATGCAGGTTCTGGCAATCAGGACGGAGAAATTAGACGCCGCTTTTCTTCCAGAACACTGGGCGACAATGGCTGAGGAATCAGGATTTAAAATACTGCAAATGAGTCAGGATGTCTGGCCTGAGATGCAGGGTAGCGTTCTGGTAGTCAAAGAGGATCTAATAAAAAACTACCCTGAAATTGTAGGGAAAATGGTGAAGATTTCCAAGAAGGCAACGCATTGGGCTAACCAGCATCATGAAGAGGCAGCCGAGGTCATGGCTAGGCAGTTGCAAGTCGCTGGGGGTAAAATCTTCCCGGCTGAAGTAGTAAAAGTGACTGCTAAGTTAGAAATCACCTCAAAGGTTTTGCTTACATCTATGAGCAGGTTGGAATATACCATTGATATTGATCCCAAGGAAGTTCAGAAGACAATAGATTATGCGGCAAAGCAAGGTTATATAAAGAATAGTTTTAGAGCTGAGGATATTCTGGATTTGAGATTTCTTAAATGATGAAAATGTTTAAACAGCTTAAACCGGGATGGGGGATAGTGCCTATTGCTGTATTTCTGGCACTATGGGAAATAGTTGCCCGGCTCAATCTATTTCCGGGGCAGTTCTTCTTTCCCCCTTTCTCCATAGTGGTGTCAGAATTCTACTATTTGACAGCCAACGGAGTACTGGGGAAAAACTTTTTGAGTAGTCTGACAAGGATTCTCATTGGCTTTTGCGCTGGTTCCATAGCGGGCATTTTAGTAGGAGTTGTAATGGGATGGCAGGATGTTGTAAATAAGGCACTGAATCCCATAATCAGCCTGATATATCCTATTCCTGCGCTCGGCTGGCTACCTCTGTTGATGCTGTGGATAGGGATAAATGAGATGTTACCTATCGCCATCATATTTATCTGCTCATTTTTCCCTGTCCTTTATAATACCGTCACAGGCATTAAAAACGTAGATAAGAACTATATTCGGGCAGCAAAAACGCTGGGGGGGTCAAATATAAGAATTTTAGCTACTGTGGTTATCCCTCTGGCACTACCAAATATTTTCACCGGGCTGAGATTAGAAGCGGGGATGGCGTGGCGAGTGATCATTGCCGCAGAGATGGTAGCCATCCCTACCGGCATCGGTGCTTTGATGATGAAAGCGGAAAGCCTCATGCGCATAGACATCATTATTGTTTGTTTGATGGTCTTATCGTTGATGTGTCTTTCCTTTGAAAAGTTCTTTGCCTATATGGAGGCAAAAGTGACCACTAAGTGGAAGTGATATACCAGCGATTTGCTTCCTTACTCAAGCATGGATGGGAGATGAGAATGTTACTTTCTATCAAGGAGATAGAATGCCTTCTATAGAGATGAGAGGGGTAAGCAACTATATTCTCAAAAATGTAAATCTCGATGTGCTAAATAAGGAATTACTGGTTCTGGTAGGTCCAAATGGGGCAGGTAAGACCACATTACTTAATGTTATAGCCGCATTTGCCGATTACAGAGGGGAAGTATTCTTCGATGGTAAAAAAATAGACAAGGTTCCGACTAATAAAAGAGAGATAGGTTTTCTGTTTCAGGATTTAGCCTTATTCCCTCATCTCACAGTAACATCAAATATATCCTACGGCCTTGTGGCTCAAGGGTATTCTGAAAAAATTATTAGAGAAAGGGTCAACGAGTTACTGGATTTTTTAAATATAAGATCACTAAGAGATAGATACCCGCGGAGCTTAAGTAGTGGAGAAAAACAGAGGGTAGCTCTGGCTCGAGCAATCGCTCCTTTTTCTAAAATTTTACTTATGGATGAACCAATGTCCAGTCTGGATCCTCAAACTTCCAAGTATCTGAGGACAGAGCTACGATCCTTATTGAAGAAATTGGAAATTACCACAATTTATGTAACACATAATCTCTTAGAGGCTGAAGAGATGGCAGATAGAATTGCCTTCATCTATAATGGGCAAATAGAACAAATAGGATTACCCGAAGAGTTCATATTTACCCCAAAAACCGACAATGTTTCTGAATTTATAGGGAAGCCAAACATTCTAAATTGTGACCATTGCCATATATTGGCCCCAGGTTTTATTGAGCTGGTTATAAGGAATATGAATTTGGTTTTACCTTATGAAGGTAATGGCGGGATTAAAAAAGTAGCCATCTTTCCCCAGGATATCTACCTTTCATCTATTAAACCCCCGGGGCCGGAGGTGAACCGATTCAAGGGGATAATCACCGGGATTATAAATCTTCCATCGGTGTCGCGGGTAAAGGTTGATGTAAGTGGAAATATTTTAGTTGCGGAATTATCGAGGGAAGCAGCCCTCGAAATGAATTTCAAAGAAGGAAAAGAAGTCTTCGTGATAATAAAATTGAGAGGATTAAGATATGCTGAAAGAATATAAAGAGAATGGCATTTTATCAGAATCAAAACATAAATTTTTAGAAATTGTCAGAAAAAATAAACTGGATGATGTGGGAGTCTCTGTTCTTGTAAAAACCTTGACTCCTGAAGAGGCAATTGGGGTGCCAGGGAGAAGGGACTTTCCAATTATTTTGGGAAAGGAAAGGGTCATCGAAGCAGAAGTTTTGGGAGCTAAGGCCCATGCCTTTACTGATTCTCCTGGAGAATTTGTGGGTGATTTAAAGGGAGTGTTTGATTTTCCTCTTACATCAAATAGAGAGCGAAGCATCTTTGTGGCGACACTCAATGCCACACTCAAGTATCTCAATCTCATCGACAACACAATCCACTGCAAGGACGAAGACCCCGAGAGATGCGGGAAAGAGGTTGCTTCTCAACTTTTAAAACAATGGGCAAAGGTCAAGGTAGGTTTCATCGGTTTGAATCCAGCCATTGCCGAGAACCTGATCGACATTTTTGGTAGTGAACATGTTAGGATTACCGATCTCAACAAACAAAATATTAATTCTTTCAAGCATGGAGTAGAGATCTGGGATGCTAACGAAATGACAGAAGAATTAATCAAACGATCCGATGTCATCCTGATTACAGGGACGACCTTTGTCAATGGAACCTTCGATCACATCATGCTTTGCGTCCAAAATTATAGAAAAGATTATTTGATCTACGGGGTCACGGGAGCAGGGATATGCAAGTTATTGGGACTTAATAGAATCTGTCCCTACAGCAGAAGCCAATAAGTTCCAGGTTAGGCATTGACTTCGAAAGGCCCAAGGCCATGTTTGTGGGGAGATGAGATGGAATTTCCATCAGGATTCTAAATTCAAAACAGGAGGTGGAAAATGGCTGTCGTCGTCGATTTAGAAAAATGTACAGGCTGTGGAACATGTGAGGAAGGTTGTCCAGTTGAGGCCATCAAGGTGGAGAGCGATAAGGCCGTGGTCGACGCAGAAACCTGCATCGATTGCGGAACCTGTATTGAAGAATGCCCTGAAAAAGCTATCAGTGAAGGAGCATAGAATGGTGGGTAGAGTTGTAGGCGTGTGCATGAGCCAAAGAAGGACAGATCCTAAGAAGAATGTGGAACATGGTTTCCTTCAAAAAGGATTGGGGTTGGTGGGAGATGCTCACGCTGGATCAGAGAAAGAAGTGAGTCTTCTGGCAATCGAAAGTATTCAAAGACTCTGCCGGGAGACAGGAATTTCGGCGGGGCCTGGATCTTTTGCAGAAAATATCACTACCGAAGGTATTGATCTGGTTTCCCTCCCTATTGGGTCAAAATTACAAATCGGAGACGCAAAACTCGTGGTGATCCAGATCGGAAAAGATCCATCTCAAGCGCATACCTATAACTATCAGGGATATTCTATTTTGCCCAAGGAAGGTGTGTTTTGTAAGGTGATCGAAAGTGGAGAGGTTAAAATTGGAGACACTGTTAGAATAATAAAAGATTCGGAAAAGAGTTAGAACTCCACCAAAAAGGAGAGGATCTGATGAAAATTCGAATAACCATATTGAGTGAGAATTTAGTGGGTAAGCGGGTCGGTATAGGAGAGCATGGGTTTTCCGCTTATATTGAAACAGATCAAGGGAATTATCTCTTCGATACTGGCAGTGGCCATTCTATCGTTGCGAATAGCCTTACGCTGAATAAAGATTTGAAGAGCATAAGAAAGATCTTTCTAAGCCACGGACATTTTGACCATACCGGAGGTCTTCCTGAAGTTCTCAAATTGAAAGAAAATGTGGACGTCCATGCTCATCACCATATCTTCTTAGATCGAATTCATGTGATCAAAGAGAATGGAAAAGAAACAAAACGATTTGTGGGAACGCCTTATAAGAAACGTTATTTAGAATTCTTAGGGGCCAATTTTATTCTCAATAAGGATTTTATGGAAGTTGAAAAAGGAATGTTTTTGACAGGAGAAGTGCCACGGAAGACAACATTTGAAAAACCAGACCCAAGACTCTACAGTGAAATCGATGGGAAAATGGCTCAGGATATCTTTTTGGATGACCAATCCCTCATCCTCGATACGGAGAGAGGGCTTGTCGTTATTCTTGGCTGTGCCCATGCTGGGACAATTAACATTCTTGATCATGTGATTGACAAGACTGGAAAAGAAAATTTTCATGCCATCTTGGGTGGAACCCACTTAGATTTCTTAACCCCTGAACAACTGGAGGAATCTATAAAGTCTCTAAAAAAGATGGAGATTGAAAAGATTGGTGTTTCCCATTGCACAGGTATGAGAGCGGCCTTCAGCCTTCACCAGGAATTTGGAGACCGTTTCTTCTACGGATGTGTCGGTAGTGTTCTGGAAGTTTAAAGGCGGCGAAGATGATCAGCATAAATATCCCCGGTTGGGGGAATATGGAGATTGAGAATATCGTCTTGGATCTAAACGGAACGATTGCCACAGATGGGGAAATTCCTTCGGAAGTGAAAGAGAAGCTCAACAGCCTATCGGACAGCGTGAAAATTTATATACTCACAGCTGACACTCAAGGGACCGCCAGCGAGGAGACTTCAGATGTGGTTGTGGAATTACTAAAGGTGTCTCAAGAAGATAGCACCGAAGTAAAATTGAGAGTTTTCGAATCCCTTGACCCGACGAGGACGATTGCTATCGGAAACGGAAACAATGATCATCTCATTCTAAAAGAGGCTGCTTTGGGCATTGCAGTGTTAGGAGATGAAGGCCTGTCAGTTTCCGCGATAAAGAATGCCGATATCATTGTAAAAAAGATTTCTGATGCCTTGGATCTTTTTTTGAAGCCCAAGAGGCTGATTGCCACATTAAGGGAGTAATAGAATATGTTTCTATTCGATCTTGGTAAACTTCCAGGTCAGCAGTCAATGCTTATTTTCCACACCCTTGCCCGAATGGGAATCGAAGCCCTGGTCATTGTTTCCCCCGAGATCCCTCTTGTGAGCATTGGATACTTTCAGGATGCTGAGCAGGAGGTGGATCTCTATTACTGCAAAAATGCCGGAATTCCTTTGATGCGGAGAGAGGTTGGCGGAGGAGCAACCTATTTGGATGAAAAACAGATCTTCTATCAACTCATCTGGAGAAAAGATAATCCTAAGTTCCCAAAAGTTATACAAGACATTTACCCCTGGTTTTCGGAGGCTCCTGTGGAGACTTATAGGACCTTAGGAATAAAGGCAGAATATCGAGTAGTAAATGATATTGTAACCAAGGAAGGAAAAAAGATTGCAGGTGAAGGTGGAGGAGATATTGGAGACTGTTTAGTTTTTGTTGGAGGAATTCTCCTCGATTTCGATTACAAGACGATGAGCAAAATATTGAGAGTTCCAGATGAAAAATTCAGAGACAAAGTTTTCAAAACAATGGAAGACAATTTGACAACGATGAAGGGGGAATTGGGAAGGATTCCACTAAGAAATGAAATAGTCTCCGTGCTCAAAGAGAAATTTGAAAAGAGGGTGGGGAAGCTCGAAGGGGTTTCACTAAATTCAGAAATTCTTAAAAAGACGACACAATTAGAACAATGGATGACTTCCGATGAATTTCTCTATAAAAAGACCCCCAAAATCCCCAAAGGCGTAAAAATCAAGGAGGGTTTTGAAATCCTTTACGGGATCCACAAAGCAAAGGGCGGTTTGATTCGAGCGACAGAGGAAATTTCCGAAAGTAGAATTGAAGACATTGTAATTTCGGGTGATTTTACTTTTTTCCCAAAGGAAGAACTTAGTGAATTGGAGAAATCGCTTGAAAAGGTTTCCCTGAAGGAAAGCCATATTATTGAAAAATTGGAGACCTTTTATGAGAAAAAGGGTATTGAATCTCCAGGGGTGGAATCCAAAGATTTTGCCTCAGCTACTTTGAGCCCGATGAAGAACAAATAGAGCTTAGAGAAGAAAGCGTTGTATGAGGCCTCTCAGGCAGATCTATTACGATCTTTTTTCTAAGATCTACGATACTATCATCCGCCTCCATTCCCGAGATGAAGAAGGTTCACTCAGGAGATTTATCACGGAGAAGGCAAACCTTTCAAAAGGAGATCGAGCTTTGGATCTTTGCACTGGGACAGGTTCAGTTGCCATCACATTAGCCCCAAAAGTAGGAGAAAAGGGATTGGTCATCGGTCTCGATTTTTCCAGAGGGATGCTTGACAAAGCTAAAGAGAAAATCAGTCAATACAAGATTGATCAACTCCAGCTGGTACAAGCATATGCCAATCAGCTTCCTTTCAGAAATTCTTGCTTTCATGGTGTGACCTGTTCTCATGCTTTCTATGAATTAAAAGGAATAGAAAGAACAATGGCTATTGAAGAAGTAGCAAGGATTCTTAAAAGAGGGGGGAGATTCTGTCTAATGGAGCATGCAAAACCAAAAAGGCTATTTCCGAGACTCCTCTTCTATCTCCGAATTTTCTTTCTTGGTGCAAAGGATGCCAGGAAGTTTCTTGCGGAAGAAGGATCGATATTGGGTGAAAGGTTCAAAAATATAACAAGGGTGATGAGTCCCACAGGACAATCAAAACTGGTATGCGGTGAGAAAGGAGGATAAGATGATGGAATTGTCGGTGGAGGAGAAATGGAAGCGCTCCAGAGCTGCCCTTTCCATGTTACTCGGCACATCTATCAAGGCAATATCTGAATCTTATGGGAGTGAAGGTTTAGAGAAGGTGGCCCGGGCATGGGAGGAGAATAACAAGAAAGCGGCTAAGAGGCTAATGGAAATTGTGGGAAAACAGGAAAGAAACCTGGAGACGGTAGCCCGGATCATTGATTTCACTGATGCAATTTATGGGGTAGAAGGGGAATGGACAGAGATTGGGCCTAAGAGAGCGATAAAAATCGAAAGGTTATGTCCTCTGGCCAAACAATTTCCTCCTGAAACCTGCACGATGTGCTTTTCAGGTTCGATGCAGGGGATCGCCCGTGGCGTATTGGGCCATGACAACGTGGTCTGCCGGATGCCAAAGTCTCTTCCCGGTGGAAATGATTGCTGCGAAATTATTATCGAGGTGAAGGAATGAAGATACTCGATGATCTCATCTTAAGTCTTAAGGGAAATGACTTTCAAGTAAAAAGTGTCCACGCTTGTGTCTTCTGGACTGCAGTAATCACGAAACACTGTGGTCTCTCTTCAACATTTAGGGATGAAGGGGTCCCCCACGATCGGGGTGTGAAGGATGTAGGAAAGCTTACCCAAAAGAATGCGTTGGAGCTGGCTAAATATGCCAAATCGGAAAGTCTGCTGGAGGCATCCATTGGAATGGCAGCCATTAATTCACTCATCGATATCGATGAATCGAAATGCGTTCAGAAAAATGCCTTTGAGATAATCCTGGAAAAAGGAGAGGGGAAACATGTGGCTGTGGTCGGCCACTTCCCTTGGATTCCGAAATTGAAAGAGAAAATAAAAAACTTTTGGGTTCTCGAACAGAGGCTCCGAGAAGGAGATTTGCCGGCAAAAGAGGCAGATCGAATTTTACCCCAATGTGACGTGGTAGGTATAACAGGGACATCTTTCATCAATCACACCCTTGAGGGGCTTTTAACCCTTTGCAGGGGGGCCTATGTTCTTTTGATCGGTCCTACTTCACCCCTCTCCCCTATTCTCTTTGACTGCGGCATTGATGCCATCTGTGGCTCAAAGGTGGTTGATCCTGATCAATTGATTCGTTCCATCAGCGAAGGAGCCACCTTTAAAGAGGTCACTGGGGTGAGACTTCTTACATTAATGAAGTGAAAGAGGAAAAGGTGGGGGTAAGTTCCATTGTTCAGGATATAGTGAGCAAGGTCTTCGATGGCATTCTTTTAACAAGGGATGAAATTATCCGCCTTTTAGAGAGTAGGCCAAATTCCATGGATGCGGGCTTGATCACGACGGCAGCTAACGCAATCAACCGGACTGCTTCAAGGGGTAAAGCGGAAGTCCACGCCCAAATAGGACTGAACCTTTCTCCCTGCCCGAATAACTGTTCCTTCTGTGCGTTTGCCGCGAAGAATGGGGTTTTTACGAAAAGGCATGAACTCGATCCAGAAGATGTCGTTGAGTTGGCTCTTCAAGCCGAAGCGGAAGGCGCCAACGCTATTTTCCTTATGACCACGGCTGACTATTCTTGTGGGAAATTTGTCGAGATATCAAGGGAAGTCAGGAGGAATCTTAGGTTCGACACAGTCATGATAGCCAATATAGGAGATTTCGAGTATGAGGAAGCGAAACAGCTCAAGGAAGCCGGGTACACGGGCATCTACCACGCCGTGAGAATGGGCGAGGGTAAGGATACAAAGATTGCCCCGGAGATTCGATTGAGGACAGTCAGGGCCGCTCGTGATGCTGGATTGTTGATTGGGACATGCGTGGAACCAATCGGTCCGGAGCATTCCATCGATGAAATTGCAGATAAGATTCTTATCGGAAGAGAGATAAGACCCTGTTATAGTGGTGCCATGCGGAGAATCTCCATCCCCGGCTCTGATCTGGCAAGATATGGAATGATCAGTGAGTATCGATTAGCTTTTCTGGTTGCAGTGGTCCGGTTGGCGATGGGCAGGGATCTGATTGGAAATTGCACTCATGAGCCCAATATATTGGGTGCCACAGCAGGGGCAAATCTTTTTTGGGCTGAGGTGGGTACGAATCCGCGTGATACGGAAGCGGAGACGTCTAAAGGAAGGGGAATGGATGTGAAATCTTGTATGGACCTGTTTAGACAGGCCAACTTTGACATCCTCCGGGGTCCTTCGGCGATCTATAGAGAAAACAAAAACATTCAATAATTTTTTTCCCACAAATAACCTGTTAAGAGGTAAACGTTTGAGATTTTTTAAAGGAGGATTTTATGGAATTTGCGAAACCTGAGTGTGCCAAATGCGGAATCAAAGACAAGATCTGCCGTTCCCCTGAAGGACAGGGACCAGCCTTCTGCCCAACCCTCCATCGGAAGGAATCGATAGTAAAGGCCAACGAGGAATACACCAAGCCTGACATCCTAAAATTTGCCTACGAAGCTTCCGTCCAGGAAGGAGAATGTTATATCAACCGGGGAGTGAAACCTTACGTCCTCCATCCGACGAAACCAAGGGTCCAAGAGGTCTGTGAATTCGCTCAGAAGATGGGCTACAAGAAGCTGGGAATCGCTTTTTGTAGCGGGCTGCATGGTGAAGCCTTCTCCCTTACTCAGATCCTTGAAGCCCAGGGATTTGAAGTTATCTCCGTCGCCTGCAAAGCAGGTGGAACTCCAAAAGAGCAGATTGGCATAAAAGAAGAAGAAAAGATTCGTATCGGTGAATTTGAATCGATGTGCAGCCCGATTGCCCAAGCCATGATCCTTAATGAAGAGAAGACCGATTTCAACATACTCGTTGGCCTTTGCGTAGGACACGATTCTCTTTTCCTGAAGTACTCCAAAGCCTACTGCACGGTCCTCGTCGCAAAAGATCGCGTATTGGCTCACAATCCGGTCGGTGTTCTT
>Ga0315282_10005857_pt1 | contig 20786 bp, 20 predicted proteins | sample YL17G07_20_MG_FD_203693 | JGI IMG/M metagenome (GOLD analysis project Ga0315282, IMG submission 203693) | Sediment microbial communities from Yellowstone Lake, YNP, Wyoming, USA - YL17G07_20 | ecosystem: Environmental > Aquatic > Freshwater > Lake > Sediment | place: USA: Wyoming | collected... | reverse complement strand
TCAACCCTGAAAGTGAAAAAGTAGCCGAAAGGGGGTGGTGGTCTTCAAAAGATAACCATTTTACGGTGCCGGAGACAATCGATGGTCGGTGACTAGCCTCCGGCAGAGAAGGTTTTTAGACAGCCTGTATTAGTATATTTTTAGGCTGAGAAGGTAGAACCAGGGTCACTTTCTCAGCGTATTACATGGGCAATGATAATGCTCATATAGGCGAAGTTACCGTAAGGGAAATTTGACCCTGATAGTGGCAGGACATATACGTCAGTTATTACGAGATGTGGACATAAAGACGACACGGCGGCCCAGAGGGTGGCTTGTCTGCTTGCCAAGCGGACTAAGCACTTAGCTGTGCCATCACTGGCATATATGTTGATGCAATTACTGAGATGGAGATAAAGAAGGTCATGGCAAACGTTGATGATTTGTTAAACAAATTTGGTAGTGTAACATTGGGATGACATTTCTCCGGGGCAATGAGGTTCTATAATAGAAGCCAAAGGAGGTATATATGGTTGCCCCGGAGAGAAGAGTATCAGTTAGACTGCCATCATACGGAGAGGTTATGGAAGAAGTCAAGACAGAGGTGCTCAGGCTGGTAGGGCAGAAGGTGATAGAGTTCCAGCAAGAGCGGTTTGCCCACTGGTTTGGTAAACCGTGGCAAAGAGAAAGGGATGCAAAGGGCATCATCCTGTGTCCCCAATGTGTTGAAAGCGCGGGTTTTGAACGCAGAGGCGAAAGGCCAAGAGGCTTCTATACCCATTACGGTAGGGCGGACAGCGCTCTGCTCCAGGTTACCTGTAAGGGGTGCGGCTGCACTTTCTCTCCCTTCGTCGGCTTTTTCTCAGAGAAGGGAAAGCGATATTCCAGAGACCTGGTGCAGAGCCTGGTACTCTCAGCACTCACTGTCTCTTACCACGAGACCTCAAGAAGAGCAGAGCGAGAGGCTGGTGTCAAAGCAGCAGCAATAACAGTATGGCGGGAGCTTCGCGAAGCCTATCAGAAGTATGAGCGCAGGTAGAAGAAGGCTTCCTCAACCCGTGGAGTGCTGGTAGCTGACTCCACCGGGGTAAAGACGGGCAAGACCCAAAGGGGGTCGTCGTTAAATCTGGCCATTAAAGTGACCGGTAGAGAAATCAAGGGCAAGAGAGCAAGGCTAACGAAGGAACTGGTCAGCCTAAGCGTGGGTAAATGGCGTGAGGATGAGCTAAAAGAAGCTAGAGCTGATTTAGTGGTCACGGATGGTGAGCCTGAGCTTAAAGGTGTTATAGCGCGAACTCAGCCCGACCTTCCCTCTCAGCGCTGCCTCTTCCATGCTCCGAGGGACGTTTACTGGGCGCTCTATCACGATGGAACTCAGGAGGAATGGGCATACTGGGAGGAGAGACTCTGGCGGGCGCTACGGAAACCATCGGCTGAGGGAATGGCAGAGGTCGATCACCTTATCGCTGAGCTTGAGCTAAGAGGGCGACATTCCACTGCTACCTATCTCAAGAATGCCAACCCCGACCTTTTCACTGTAGCTAGACTAAAGGAACAGGGGATTGCCCCGGCGTTGGTGATGGTAGCCACCGGCGCTGCAGAGAGGGAGTTTAGGGAAATAAACCGGCGAACTGAGGTTGGGGCGAGATGGAGTGATGAAGGCGTTGAGAGAGTCGCTAGGCTGCTGGAGGAGGTCCGTCTTAATGGAACCAAGCTCGAATTCTAACAGGACATCTGAAGCGGATATTGACATACTTTCGAAGACAAACTATCATAAAATCCGAGGATGGCCCCTATCGGGGAAAATCCCGGAGAAATGTCAGCTCTTTGACATGCTACCACAAATTTATCAACCAGGAGTACGGGAATGGATAAAAAACCTAGCAAGGATTTCTTACTCTCGCCCTTTCGTGTCCTGGATCTCACTGATGAGAAGGGTTATTTTTGCGCCAAGATCCTTGGCGACTTAGGTGCTAAGGTTATTCGACTGGAAAAACTAGGGGTGAAAAGGGACTTCTGGTGGTGGGCCTATAACTATGACAAGGTGCTGGTTCATCTTGATATCGAAAAGGAACAGGAGAGGGTGCTCCGGTTTGCTCGGGAAGCCGATTTTGTTGTCGAATCCTTTCCGCCCGGGTATCTTGATCACCTAGGGTTAGGCTATACTGCCTTGAGAGAAACTAACCCTAAATTGATTGTCACTTCAATTACTCCTTTTGGGCAAACTGGTCCCTATAAAGACCGCAGGGCCTCTGACCTTGAGATTATGGCGATGTCGGGGGTGATGTATCTGTTAGGCGATTCCGACCGTCCTCCAGTGTGGCTAGGTTTCCCGCAATCTTATCTAATTGCCTCAGCAGAGGCTGCTGTCGGCACCCTGATTGCCCACTACTATAGAGGAATTACCGGCGAGGGGCAAGAGGTTGATGTTTCCGCCCAAGAGAGCCTATTTAGCATCCTGATGCACGCACCCTTCTTCTGGAAATGGCAAGGAAGTAATCCAAGGCGAGCCGGGAGATATCGCTTAGGGGTCACCGGAGCCATGTTTCTCCATCCTCTAACCTGGAGATGCCAAGATGGGCATATTTCCTATATGTTGCAAGGAGGTAAGGGGGGGGCGCATTCTAATCGCACTTTGGTAAAGTATATGGATATGGAGGGCGACCTGCCTGATTTCGTTCGCGAGATAGACTGGGATACCTTAGACCTAGCCAAAACGACCCCCGAGCAGTTAGCAAAAGTGTGGGAGCCATTTGCCAGATTTTTTAGCCGACACACACGCCAAGAGCTTTACGGACTTGCCTTAAAAGAGAGGGTCCAGCTTTTCCCGGTGAACACAGCTAAGGAAATCCTTGAGGACGAGCAATTAGATACTCGGGGGTTCTGGCGGGAGCAGGAGATTCCTAGCTTGGACAAAAGACTGAGGTTCCCAGGTGCCTTTGCTCGGTGCTATTTCCCTTGCACAGGTGAGGCTGAAGACAGCGAGGGGAAAGAGGGAAAACAGACGCATCTCCCGTTTGAGGGGGTAAAGGTTGTCGACTTTTCCTGGATAGCCACTGCACCGTGGATCACTCAGTGGCTAGCTGGGTATGGAGCAGAAGTAATTAAGGTAGAGTCAAGTACCCGCCCTGATGCTACCCGGGTATCCGGGCCTTACAAAGACAACCAGCCAGGGCTAAACCGCTCTGCACAGTTTCTTGTCTATAATGGAGGTAAGAAAAGCGCCACTCTTAATCTGAATCACCCTGATGGGAGGGAACTTGCCCGGAAATTGGTTAATTGGGCGGATGTTGTGGTTGAGAGTTTTTCTCCAGGGATGATGCAGAAGTGGGGTCTCGATTACAGTGAATTGCGAAAGATAAACCCCCGAATTGTCATGCTGAGTGCTTCAATGATGGGGGCAACCGGTCCTCATGCCACCCAGCCGGGACTGGGACTTCAGTTGACTTCCTTAGCTGGATTCACCTACTTAGCCGGATGGCCTGATCGGGACCCACTGTACATCTGGGGAGCTTACACCGATGTGCTTGCCTCTCGACTGGGCGGGGCTACCTTGTTTGCCGCCCTAGACTATCGCCGGAGGACAGGCAGGGGGTGTTACATCGACCTCTCCCAATATGAAGCCAGCTTGCAATTTTTGACACCTCTAATATTAGAATATCAAGCTACTGGATACCTCGGGAGTAGAAAGGGGAATCGCTCGCTGGCAGCCTCTCCCCATGGCGTCTTCCCCTGCCAAGGAGAAGACCGTTGGTGCACTATTTCCGTCTTCACTGACTCGGAATGGAATGCCTTTTGTAAAGCTTTAGGGATGCCAGAATGGACTGAAGACCCTAAGTTCACCACCTTCGAAGTGAGAAAGAAAAACGAGGACGAGCTGGAAGAGCGCATTGCTAGTTGGACAACTCATTTTCCTGCCGAGGAAGTGATGCTTCGCCTTCAAAAAGCAGGGGTAAAGGCCGGGGTAGTCCAGAGCTGTAGTGACCTTTACCATGACCCACAGCTCAGTTACCGAAAGCATTTTATTTCCGTCGAGCACCCTGAGGTGGGAGAGTATGACTACTTTTGCCCCGGTTTTCGGCTGGAAAGAGTTCCTCTGAAAGCCGGGGGAGCCGCAGGTATCGGTGAGCATAATGAGTACGTTTGCACCCAAATCTTAGGTTTATCCGATGAGGAATTTGTCACTTATCTTACTTCTGGAGCGCTAGAATAGAAAGACTGGAGGAAAAGGAAAAAATGACAAAAAAGGACATCTCAAGCATGCGCAGTGCACTGGAATTCTTGCTGGCTGAGGGTGATGTACTAGTAGTTAAGGAAGAGGTGGATCCAATATATGAGATTTCTGGCATTACCAAATCTTTTGATAGCGGTCCAGTGCTCTTTTTTCAGAAAATTAAAGGCTATCCTGAGGCGAGGGATGTGGCCAATGTTTTTGCTAATGAGGTAATATATTCCAAACTCTTTGGTGCCGCTAATGAAAAAGAGATGATGCGCCGTTGCCATCAAGCTTTGTTGCATCCTATCCCTCCGAAAGTAGTTACTGATGCCCCGTGTCAAGCAGTGGTGATTACCAAAGGGATTGATGTACTGGCCATGGTACCTATTCTGAAGCATACTGAGGAAGATGCTGGGAGGATTCTAGGAGGGTTGAATGTCCTTATTTCAGGCAAGTACTTTAATGGTGGCTTTGAGACCTCATTCAAGCGGACGCATTTTCAGGGGAAAAATTGGGGCACCATTATGGCCGGAGACCACACTCACATCGGCAAGATTATTCGCCAATTTCGTGGTGAGCAAATTCCAGTCACGCTCAATATATGCACCCCACCAGCAGTGAATTTAGCTGCCGGCGGAACTTACATCCAATCTATGGTTCCGTTTGGTTCCGATGAACTGGGATTTGCCGGCGGACTACAGGGATTCCCGGTGGAGATCGTCAAAGCCAAGACGGTTGATGCCTACGCAATTGCCCAAGCAGAATGGGTGATTGAAGGGTATATTGACACTACGCAGCACATCTGGGAAAGTGAAAAGGGAGCTGAAGCCGGCAAGTGGGATGTTGCCCCCTTCTTCCCCGAGTACACCGGGTATCTCGGTGGAGCGGTAAAAACGAGCAAATTTGTAGCTACAGCTATCACTTATCGCCAAGACCAACCCATTTTTTATTCCCCGCTGGCCCACTCAATTGAGGGGGAGAATCTACTGCGCCCCTTCCGAGCAGCATCCATCTACGAGTATGCCCGCCGCCTCGTTCCTCCTGATTTTATTGCTGACGTTAACATCCTGCAGGGACAGAAGGGCCTCCTGGGAGTAACCTTCCAAGTAAGCAAGACAAGGAAGAGATACGAAGGATACCAGAAAACCCTACTCATGAATATTCTTACTATTCCTGAGGCACCACAGGTGGGCATTGCCGTAGATGATGATGTTAACATCTATAGCGCCGACGATGTTATTTGGGCGGTAACTACCAGGGTAAACCCTGCAACAGGAATCCTCACCAGTGGTGGGGAGAGGCACCGCCAGGGCAACCCGATGGAAGAGTTATCTGCCGAGAGCGGGCTTCAAGGCTATATCGGTATTGATGCCACCGTCCCCTTTGGCCACCCCTTGAAGGGTGTCTTCCGCCAAGGCAAATATCCCATAGACAGGATTGACTTGCGCCGGTGGTTTACCAAGGAGGAGATTGCTACTGCTCGGGCTCGGCAAAGTGAATATGGTCGGATACTTGCTGAGCGTGGCTCTTAGCTTTGAAACCGGAAGGGTCTGAATGAATGGAGGGTTTAATCAGAAAAAATCTCTGCGAGACTTCCAGGGAGTGCGACCTCTTTAATATCTTGCCAGAATTTTTGAGAAACTAAACTATCACTGAGAAAAAGGAAGGGGATTGAGTATGAATCAAGAGAAGTTGCCTGCGGAAATGATGGTCAGGTGCAAGAACTGCATCCAGCGATTTAAGGTTGAGCCGGGAGCGGCTAAAGCTAAGTGTCCTCATTGTGGCACGGAGTATCGTATATCTTGGCCTAAGCCTGACTTGCCATATATAAGAGGACTAGCATGAGGAGGTGCTGATGCGAAAGCAAAAAATTGGTTATGTGGATTTGACTACAGGAGAGATCGAGAAGCAGGACATCCCGCAGAGCATACGCAGGAAGTATTTGGGCGGCCGAGGTCTGGATATGTTTCTACTCTATAATCATGTGAAGCCAGGCTGTGATCCGCTTGGTCCAGACAATGTATTCGTGATCAGTGCTGGTTTGCTTAGCGGGACACCATCACCTTCACCATCAAGGTTCCACTGTGGTGCCAAATCCCCACTGACTGGTTTTATTGGTAGCTCCAATAGTGGGGGGTATTTTTCCCCAGAACTCAGATTTGCTGGTTTTGACCACTTGGTGGTCAAGGGGAAGGCAGACAAACCGGTTTACCTGTGGGTTCATGATGGGGAAATTGAGATTCGCGATGCTTCCCCTATCTGGGGGCACGATACCATCGCTACTCAGCAAATGATTAGGGATGACCTTAATGATCAGCAAGTAAAATCAGCATGCATTGGTCAGGCTGGAGAAAACCTAGTTCGGTTTGCTAATGTCAGGACAGGGGCTAAGAATGCCGCTGGTAGAACTGGCATAGGTGCCGTCATGGGCTCAAAGAAGTTGAAAGCAGTTGCTGCCAGGGGTACCCTTGGTGTAGAGCTTGCGCATCCGGAAGAGGCTTTGAGGCTGTACGAGGAGAAAATCAGGAAGGTTCTAAAGAGTAAAGCTACTCGGGCTATACAAGAGTATGGGACGATGGTCGTTTTTAACACGTCTAACACAGCGGGACAGATAAGAGTGAGGAATTTCCAGACAAACACACTTGATCATGCCGAACAGCTTGAACCGGAGTATATGTACGAGAATTTTACCATTGGGATGGCAGGGTGCTTTGGGTGCCCTATTCACTGTCGCCACAAGTATATAGTGCCAGAGGGGCCGTTTGCAGGGATCTACACTGAGGGGCCGGAATATACTACCTTGGGTGCCTTCGGTACCGAGTTTGGGGTTCGCCGGCTTGAGACAGTTCTCCAAGGTAACTATTTAGCCAATATCTATGGATTTGATACCTTGGAGTTTGGCAGCATGGCATCCTGGGCTATCGAACTCTATGAAAAGGGACTCATTGATGACAAGATTACCGGCGGTCTTAAACTTGAGTGGGATGATGAAAAAACTATTTTTGAGTTAGTCGACCAGGTAGTCTTTCGTAGGGGGTTGGGGGATATTCTGGCTGAGGGACCTGAGAGAGCCATCAAGAAGCTGGGGGAGGATACCCGGTATTACAACATCAACATTAAGGGCATGAGCAATCTGCACTCCGATGAGAGAGCGATACCATCTTTCGCTCTGGGGATAGGTACTGCGACTAGAGGCTCTGATCATCTGAGGAGCCGACCTGTTATTGATCTTTTTAACCTGCCGACAAAAGTGTTGAGGAATCACTATGGTTTCGATGTGGTTAATGACTACTCTGCTTATAAAACGAAAGGGAAGGTAATATGGTGGCATGAAACCTATAACCCCGTTACTGATAGCTTGGGGATATGCAGAATAGGAACTATTACCTTCAGCCTTAACAGGCTCGGCTTTCAGGATTATGTTGAGCTAATTCGTGTTATGACAGACATGGAGTTTACCCCGGAGGAACTTCAACAGATCGGGGAAAGGATTTACACCCTTGAGCGTCTGTTCAACATTCGGGAGGGAGCCAGTAGAAAAGATGACTATCCACCTGAACGCTACTTTGTCGAGCCTACACCAGCGGGATTAGCCAAGAACCGGGGCAAGAAGATAGACAGAGAAAAATACGATATGATGCTTGATGAGAACTATGAAATGCATGGCTGGGATAAGAATGGCATACCTCGTCAGGAGACACTGGAAAAACTAGGCTTAGATAAGGAACCATCACACATACTCTAAGGGAGGAATTTGCCATGCAGAAAATGATACTTGTCGATGCGACAAAATGTACCGGATGCAGAGCCTGTGAGCTTGTCTGTTCGGTTAGAAATGAGAGGATTGCCAATCCGGCAAGAAGTCGGGTGCATATTATCAGGTTTGACTCTACTGTGTTTGAAGTGCCCATGCTCTGCCAGCAGTGTGTATCCGCACCGTGCATAGCTATTTGCCCAGTAAAGGCACTAAGTCGAGACAAGGAGTCAGGAGTGGTAAACGTTAATTATGATCTGTGTATTGGGTGCAAGATGTGTATGGTGATATGTCCCTTTGGTGGTGTCGGTTTCGATCCTGTAAGCAAGAAGATATTTAAGTGCGACCAGTGCGGGGGTGACCCGACCTGTGTTAAGTTCTGTGAAACGAAAGCCTTGCAATATGTTGATGTCACGGCCATAAGCTTAAGGAAAGCCTGGGAACACGCACAGAAGCTCTCTAAGGTAATACGGGAATTCACTCGGGAACCACTACCAAAATAAGTGAGGAGAAAATGAGGGAAATAAGGCTGCATGGTCGAGGTGGGCAGGGAGCAGTGACAGCAGGTGATATAATCGTTACCGCCGTGGTAATAGGTGGTAAATACGGCGCGAGTTTCCCACTGTATGGGGATTCGAGGCGGGGCGCTCCGGTAGTGTCCTTTGTTTGCATCGATGACCACACTATTAGGCAGAAGACACAGGTATATGCCCCTGCCTGCCTGATAGTTTTGGACTCCCGCCAGAAAGACTGGCCGCAAATATACCAGGGTGTCAAACCCGGGGGGATCCTGGTACTGAACTACAGCAAAGCCCTTCAACAAAGGCCTCATCCTAATATCCGTCTAGCTGGGGTTGTTGATGCCACCAAGATTGCGCTTGAGGAGATTGGCATCCCGGTGTTCAGTACCTGCATTCTGGGCGCATTTGCTGCCACCACTGGCTGGATTGAGTTAGATTCTATTTTGTCCGCCTTAGAGAAAAGCTTTTCCGGCGAACTGCTAAAAAAGAACGTCAGGAGTCTTCAAAGGGGATATAGAGAAGTCAAGATAATTAGCTGGCAATAGAACAAAGTTGTGGCTTGAGCAGGTAGTAGTATGCGATTTAGAAGTCAATATGAAAATGCCTGGTATCAGGCAGGGCCAGTTTTGGGCAAGCCGGTAGGTGACTGGCGTTATGTCCGCCCGGTAATAGATCAAGATAAGTGCAATGGTTGTGGCTGGTGCTATCTCTTTTGCCCTACAGGATGCATTAAGGAAGAAGATGACCGCTTTGCTGTTAATCTAGACTATTGTAAGGGGTGTGGTATTTGCGCCAAGGAATGCCCGGTGAGGGCGATAAGCATGATAACTGAGGAGGTAGAATGAGTAACATGGAGGTAGGGACTAAGCGTGTTGTCGAGGTATGTGACGGGAACAAGGCAGCTGCATATGGAGCGTTGCTCAGCCGACCTGATGTAGTAGCCGTATATCCCATCACGCCACAGTCGGCTGTTGGGGAATGGCTTTCCCGCTTCCATAATGAAGGCATCCTGGATGCTGAGGTTGTCAATACTGAGGGGGAGAATTCATCCATGGGGGTATGCTGCGCTGCCTCCCTGGTTGGCGGGCGGGTTTTTACCGCCACCTCGTCGTGGGGATTGTTGTTTATGTATGATGGCCTACTCTATGCCGCTGGCTATCGAATTCCGGTAGTAATGACCAACGCCAACCGGGAGACACCGGGGATTTTTACCATCGGCAATAGCTCCCAAGACATGATGAGTGTTAGAGACAGCGGCTGGGCTCTAATAAACGTAGAGAGCTGCCAAGAGATACTTGATTCAGTAATCATGGCTTATAGAATAGCCGAAGATACAGATATACTACTCCCAGTGATGGTTTGCTACGATGGTTTCTATCTGTCCTACCGCAAAGAGCCGGTGGAGATACCTCGACAAGAGGATGTCGACAATTTCCTGGCCCCTTTGACCAAGTCCAAACGCATGGTACTCACCACCGAGGATCCTAGGATTTTTGGTGTCCCTTCATTTTTCCCACAAGATGAGGGGGAGGGCTGTACCGAGTTTCGCTATCGGCATAGCGCAGCTCTTGAGCGGGTAAAAGAAAAAATAGAGGTGGTGGATAAGGATTTTAAGAAAATTTTTGGTCGGAGCTACGACGGGCAGCTCGAAGAGTACCGTACTGACGACGCTGAGATAGTTCTAGTCGCCACCGGCAGTTGTGTCGGGACGGCGAGAGTAGTCATAGACAAGAAGCGAGACGAGGGTTTGAAGGTAGGATTAATTAAAGTAAGGCTGCTGAGGCCATTTCCTAAAGAAAGGTTAGCCCAAGCGCTACAAGGTAGGAAAGCAATTGGAGTTATTGACCGCAGTGTTTGTTTTGGCTGGCACTGTGGTCATCTGTATATGGAGTTGAAAGCAGCACTCGCTTTTGGCAGTTTGCCAGCAACAATACCAACGGTGAACTTTGTCGCTGGCCTTGCCAACCTTGATATTACCGAGGAGCAGATTGACCGAGCCATGGAGCTTACCGCCACAGCCTCGCGAGGAGAGGTAGTAAAGGAAGTTACCTGGCTATCACTGGAATAGCGGGAAGGCGAATGTGACTACGAAGAAACATCTCATAGTCGGGAGTGGCGCTTGCTCCATAGGCCTATCGGGTGCCGATGAAGGAATAGGGGTACTGAGAGAGGTAGATAAGGAGAAGAGGTGGTATAATAAGCTCAGCTTTCAGGATGGCCGACTTATAGGTGCTGAATTTATTAACGTTGGTGTCGACCCCGGTGTGATTCTTTATCTGATAAAGAACGGGTTGGAGGCCACAAAGCATAAGGGGCGACTGCTCCACAAGCTGGTTGAGGTTAGCTGGTGGCTGGGGTCAAGAACGAAAGGGGTTAGATGAAAGGCTTTGTTAAGCGCTTAGTAGAGACTCACTTTCACGATGAGGATTTGTTGACCTCGGCAACTGGGATGTGTGCCGGATGCCCTGCCGAACTTGCCGCCAGGGTGATGCTCAGGGTGTTGGGACGTAAGGTCATCACTTTTCGCACCCCTGGCTGTCAGCCCATATTCATGAGTCACGTTTCTTCCATAGGCTGTTTGATGACTAACATAGCATCGAGCATGACCGGGGCCAGCAGGTATCTACGTAAGATAGGCAGGGACGATATCATCTGTGTTTGCTTCGTTGGCGATGGTGCCACTGCTGATGTCGGCTTTCAGCCACTCTCCGGAGCAGCAGGCAGAGGAGAGCACATCCTTTATATCTGTAACGATAACGAAGCCTATATGAATACCGGCATCCAGAGCAGCAGCACGACTCCTCTGGGGTCGTGGACAACCACCACCTGGGTGGGGAAAAGGAGCCGAGGTAAAAGTAATGAGGGTAAGTATATGCCCCTGATTATGCTAATGCACGGTGTCTCCTATGTCGCCACAGCCACAGTAGCTTATTTAGAGGACTACGTTCTCAAACTGGAGAAGGCTAAGGAAGCAGTAAAGCATGGCATGGCTTACATTCACATGTATACACCCTGTCCCACCGGCTGGAGGGCACCGGTAGACAGCGGTCTAGAGCTTGGCCGCCTGGCGGTAGAGACGAATTACTTTCCCCTCTGGGAAGCAGAGGCAGGGAAATTATGTTTCACCCGTCGCGTCAAGCAACCGAAGCCGGTAAAAGAATTTATCAGGTTACAGGGAAGGTTTGCCCACTTAACTAAAGAAGAGTTAGAGCAATTACAACAGATAGTGAACAAGAGATTCGCTCTTATTGAAAGATTGGCTTCCGGTTAGCCAAATAAAGGTCACAGGAGGAGTATGAAAGCATGGAAGTAATTTTCAAAGGTACTATTAAAGAGGACAAGTGGCTCAGGACTACTTGTACCGGATGTTATGCGCATTGCGCCGTAAGGGTACACCGGGTTGATGGCGTAGTAGTGCAGGTGCAAGGAGACCCAGATTCGGTTAAAGGTGCACAAGGGGGGGTATGTGCCAAGGCGTCATACATGATCCAAATGCTTTACCATCCTAAGCGTTTCAAATATCCCATGAGACGGACTAACCCAAAAAAGGGAATGGGTACAGAGCCCAAATGGAAACGCATTTCCTGGGAAGAGGCCTTGGAGAACGTAGCCGGCAGGATAAGAAAATTGGGAGAGGCAAATGAGCCGTGGAGGATGGTTACCATCGGTGGCGTTGGTGCTCTCCCTCTTACTACTCCTTTGCTAACGCAGACTGGCTGGAGAAACCTTTTTGGTTCTATGAGTGGTGGAGCTGGGCACTCGATTCATTGCGGCCAAGCTTCCCACCTGGGCGCTGGCATGAACCACTGTGCCTGGTCTATTACTCCTGATTTTCAGTACTGTAATTATGTCATACATTTTGGTGCTAACAAAGGGGTAGGCAGCGGACATTCGGCAGCAATGCTCATGAAATTGGCGGCTGAAGCCAGAGCCAGAGGCATGAAAGTAGTGGCTTTTGACCCCATGTGCAACTTTGCCGGCGGCAAGGCAACAGAGTGGATTCCACTTATCCCCGGTACCGACGGAGTTATTGCCCTGTCTATGGCTAACATAATTGTCAATGAGTTGAAGGCATATGATGGTGACTATCTGAAAATGAAGACAAACGCCCCCTATCTGGTTAGAGCTGATGGGCGCTATATGCGAGATAGTCAAAGCGGTGAGCCTCTGCTTTGGGACATTGTGAAACAAAAATCAAAGGTATGGAACGACCCCACTCTTGGCGACGTTGCTTTGGAAGGGTCTTTTGAAGTTGACGGTGTGAAATGTCAGCCAGTCTTTTCGGTGGTGAGGGAGCATATTAAGAAGTACACTCCAGAGCTAGCCGAGGAAATAAGCACAGTTTCAGCTAGAACTGTAAAACGGATAGCTACTGAGTTTGCTGAGAATGCCCGTATCGGCAGCACTATATGGATAAAAGGGGTAAAGTTCCCCTACCGTCCGGTAGCTGCCTTTATGTTCCGCGGTGGTCAGGGGCATACCAACGGTTTCCATAACTATCAGTCCGTGGACTTCTTGAATCAGCTTGTGGGGGCGGCTGATGTTCCCGGAGGTGCCTTAGGCTGGCCGGCAAGGAGTCTGGGCTACCCCGCTACAGGTACCACTTCTTTTGAGCCTCGCCCTACCAAGGACGGTTTCCTGACTTCTACCGCTTGGATGCCAATGCATGGCACTTGGCCTCACCCCGAGCCAAAGGAACCTCGTGACCCTAGCCTGTTTGATATATTTACTGCGGCTCCTCCTATGTCAGCCATGCCGCTCAAATCCGATGCCGGGGAAACCTGGAAGAAGTTTGGCTTTCCGGAGGATCCATATGAACTGCTTTTTATCTTCTGGTCCAATGCTCCGATGACAGGGGGCAATTTTGAGGTCTGGGAGAAAAGATTTAAGAATGTCTTTACTGTTTGTTCAGCAGCTGTTCCCACGGAGACCACAGAATGGTTTGGGGACATAGTCCTCCCTGACCTGGTCGGTCTTGAGATAGACAATTTTGTTGAAGGGGAAGCATACGTCTTCAGTTACCCGATTGGCACGCTTGATTGGGAATATCACCCTATGCTAAAAGTTGTTGAGCCCGAGTATGAGCGGAAGTTTATTGGCGACACCTGTCTTGAGCTATGGAACATGCTGGGACTCAGAAAAGACTTTATGCGAGCCACCACGAATTGGCTGGGTCGAACTGGCTGTCCTCCCCCATGGTCACCAGATGAGAAGTTGTCCTTCGGTGAGATGACCGATCGGGTACTGCAAGCAAGGTTTGACAAGGACCACGGGCTAGAGTGGTTTAAGGAGCATGGTTTCATAAGGTGGGAGAAGAAGCCAGAAGAGGCCTATTGGCGCTGGTTTGTTAATGCCAGGGCTTCGATTTACCATGAATGGCTGGTAGACCAAGGGGAGAAGGCGAAGGCTATCTGTCAACCCAGAGGTTACGAGCTGGATTGGCAGCAATATGTGCCCTTGATAACCTACTTCCCGGCTGCCTCCCACCAGGTGAAAAGTCCAGAATATGGCTTGTTCGCCTTCGGTTACCGGGATATTCTGCATAACGCGTCAACAACCCAGGAGATTCCCTGGCTATTTGAGCTCAGTGAGATGAACCCGTTCACATTTAATGTGGTGATAAATACCAAGACAGCTCAGGAAAAGGGGATACAGGATATGGACACCATATATATGGAGAATGAAGTTGGTCAGAGAATCAAGGTCAAGGTGCATACTGTGGAGGGCATCCACCCACAGTGTATTGCCATGGCTCATGGTAGTAGCCACTGGTTGAAGGGGCACCCGGCTGAGGGGAAGTCAGGACTGCTCAATGCTCTCCTTAGGGTAGAAGATAGGTATTTTTGTCCCGTCTCTCAGGCCATTGAGACCGCGGTCAGGGTAAAGGTGTATAAGTAGGAGGCATAAAAATGAGATGGGGAATGGTTGTGGACCTGAAGAAATGCGTTGGCTGTTATTCCTGTGTGGTGGCATGCAAGGAAGAGCATTTCCTGCCGCCTGGCATCTTCTGGAACCGGGTTTTGGTCACCCACAAGGGTACCTACCCGGCAGTGACCAAGGAAATCCTCCCCACCCTGTGTAACCACTGTAAAGAGGCACCTTGTGTCAAGGTCTGCCCCACAGGAGCCAGTATTAGACGGGAGGACGGGATTGTATTAGTGGATGCCGACAAATGTGTGGGTTGTCGATATTGTATAATCGCCTGTCCTTATCAACAGCGGACTTCCTTTAAGAAATACACCCCATACTTTAAAGGGAATGGCTATACTCCACCGGAAGAGCTTGGCCGGCAGCTTTACCCTCTTCAGGAGGGAACTGCGGTCAAGTGCAATTTTTGTCTGGAGAGAATTGAGGAAGGATTGAAGACGGGTTTAAAACCTGGGGATGATCCTGAGGCGACGCCAGCCTGTGTCATTGCCTGCGCGGCCAAAGCGAGGTACTTTGGCGATCTTGATGACCCTGAGAGTATGGTATCAAGGCTGATTAGGGAAAAGAAAGGGACACCACTCTCCTCAGAATTTGATACCGAGCCGTCAGTCTATTACCTAAGATACTAGTAAAGGGGAAAAGATGATAAGCCGAGAGAAGTACGAGTGGATGGTAAAAGACACGCAACAGACAGAGTGGGTGGAAGGGCAAGGTGTGTTTATTGTCGCTGCCTTTTTTCTTGGTGGTATTAGCGGTGGCTCATATTTGGCCACTCTATATTTCAATAATTTACTAGGAATGTTCATAAGCTGGTTATTAGCACTACTAATGGGCGTATTTTATCTGCTACACTTGACCAAGCCAATTAGATTCTGGAGAATGGTTTTCAAGCCACAAACATCCTGGATATCTCGTGGCTTAATTCTGATAAGTTTGTTTATCGGGCTAGTATTCATACAGCTTTGTCTCTCCTATTGGTTGCCTGGCACAGGCTGGGAGATTGTACTTAAAGTATTGGCCGGGATAATGGCGTTTGCCCAATCAATCTATACTGGCTTTGTTTTGAGTTACGTTAAGGGGATCAAATTTTGGAATTCGGCATTGGTACCAATACTCTTTGTTATCTGCGGTTTGGTTGGTGGGTTTGGAATACTCCTAGCTATTAGTCTGGGGGGCACTTATGCTGAAATTGAGGCAATAGAGAATATTCTTCGTGTGTTGCTAGTCGTCTACGCTATTATCGTCACAGTATACTTATTGAACTCAACCTATGTCGACGCCGTGAGCAAAGACTCCGTGATGCAGCTCATTACTGGTGCAAATGCTCCTATCTTCTGGGGGGGTGTAGTTTTGTTTGGTATAGTTGTACCGATAGCTATATCAGTCACCAGTTATTTTGCGGCTGAAGCCTCAGCGCCACTTTTGATTACAGCTGTTATCTGCGAAATTATTGGGGGCTTTTCACTACGATATTCTATACTAAAGGGAGGCATCTATAAGCCGCTGATTCCAATTCATTCATAGCGTCAAGTACTGCGTTGGCCGTGTGCCAGCCTGTGGGGAAGAATTGAGCTTACCAGAGCAAGGTTTATTGTGGCAAATATGGCAAAAATACTCTATATTGATCCAAGTAAGTGTACAGGATGCCGTACTTGTGAGCTTGTTTGCTCTATAAAAAATGAGGGTATGGCTAACCCAGTTTTATCCAGAATCAGAATTATTGCTGACAAATATCAAGGTCTGCGAGTGCCTATGGTTTGTGAACAATGTCAGGAGGCTATTTGTATTTCTGTATGTCCCACAAGCACGCTCAGGAGAGATAGAAAGTCTGGCATTGTTACGTTGGATAAAGATAGGTGCATCGGCTGTAAAGCATGTGTCTTAGCCTGTCCCTTTGGCGGTGCTGCAATCAACCCGTTATCCGGGCGGATTTTCAAATGCGAGCTATGCAATGGTGAACCTGAATGTGCCAAATTCTGTGAGGATAAGGCCATCATGTACTTAGAGCCAGATGTAGCGTTGATGAATAAAAAAAGGGATGCCCTTCAGAACTACGCTGCATTGTTTGAGAAATACGGCATTCGCAGAGGTGTTTGAGAAACCTACCAACCGAAAAAGGAAGAAAATGACTGAGAAGTATAAAAGAATAGAATGGCATGGCATGGCATGGAGGAAGCTAGAGGAAAACCAGTAGTTCGTTGCAAGCATACATTAAGCGGTTTGAAGTGCCAGTGGGAGCTACTTTAGTCAAGTGTCCTTATTGTGGAACGGAGAGGCACATATCCTAGCTTAAGCCAGGGGGCGCTTATATTCGAGACGAAGGTAAGTAAAGTTAGATGGAATTAAAGCAGAAGGCACTATTTGTTAACTTATCAACGGGAACCGTAGAAAAAAAGGTGCTTCGGGAGACACTTAGACGGAAATTCTTGGGTGGTCGGGGCATTGACGCCTATATTTTGTACAGTTATATTAAGCCAGGTATAGACCCGCTTGGTCCCGAGAATGTCCTCTCGGTAGGTGCTGGGTTCCTAGTAGGTAGTGGGATGCCATGCGGCTCCCGAACCCATATTGGTGCCAAATCACCACTGACTGGTCTCTTTGGTAGTGCTAATATGGGCGGCGATTTCGCTCCAGAAATGCGATACGCTGGCTATGACCATATCGTTATCACTGGAAAGGCTAAGAACCCGGTCTATTTGTGGATAAAGGATGACGATGTAGAAATAAGAGACGCCCAGACACTTTGGGGAAAGAATACTTGGGAAACAGAGCAATTGATTCACGAGATGGACGGAGACCAGGAAGAAAGGGTCATGTGTATAGGACAAGCAGGCGAAAATTTGGTGCGATATGCTTGCGTAATTTCCCCGCCGAAAAATGCTGGCGGCCGGACAGGAATGGGAGCGGTAATGGGTTCAAAAAACCTGAAGGCTATTGCCGTGCGGGGAACGAAGGGCCTACCTGTGTATGATCCTAAAAAGCTGCTTGATCTCAGAGCTGAATTGACCCATCGAATTCTTAAGAGCAAAGCGATGATTGCCTGCGGAACGTATGGAACAATGTTTATTTTTAGCACGGCTAACACCGCTGGGCAGATCAGGGTACGCAATTTTCAACTCAACCAGATGGTAAACGGGCAAGACCTGGAACCAGAGACCTTCCACGAAAATTATTCAGCTGGCCCCGTTGCTTGTGTAAGTTGCCCGATTCACTGTCGCCACAAGTATGTTGTTCCCTTGGGAGAGTATAAAGGCACAATTACTGAAGGCCCTGAGTATACCTACCTCGGAGCATTCGGTACTGAGGTTGATAATCCGAGGCTTGATGTAGTACTTACCGCCGGTCATCTATCGAATCTATATGGCTTGGACGTACTCGAATATGGCTCGTTGCTCTCTTGGGCAATGGAGCTGTATGAGAAGGGTCTTATTACCAAGGAGGACACTGGTGGCATCGCTCTGGAGTGGGGAGACCCAGATATAATAATGGGGATGATAGAAAAGGTGGCCAAGCGTGAGGGGTTTGGAGATATTCTGGCTGAGGGACCTGAGAGAGCCATCAAGAAGCTGGGGGAGGATACCCGGTATTACAACATCAACATAAAAGGGCTGTCCGGGCTTCATTCTGATGAGCGCTCTGTACCCAGCTTTGCGTTAGGGATAGGTGTATCAACCCGCGGAGCAGACCACCTGAGGAGCCGGCCTGCCTTGGACCTCCTTAATCTGCCGAAAAAAGTTCTCGAAAACCTTTACCAGTTTGAGGTGGTTAATAATTATCAGCAGTATGAAACGAAGGGGAAGATGATCGGATGGCACGAGGAGAACTACGCGGTATCTGATTCAACCGGAATTTGTAAGACAATAAGCACTTTCTTTTCCCCCCATCTCTTCATGTTTAAGGATTATGCTAGGATGGTCAGCGAAGTTACCGGGCTCAGAATTACCGAGGAGGAGATCAAGGATATAGGCCGGCGGATTTATACTCTGGAACGTCTCTTCAACATCAGGGAAGGTGCTAGTAGGAAGGACGATTACCTGCCAGAACGCTTCTACGTGGAACCGACGACCACCGGGCAGGAGATTAACCGAGGGAAAGTGATCGAGAGAGAAAAATACGATATGATGCTCGATGAATACTATGACTATCACGGTTGGGATAGAGAAGGACGTCCAACGCCTGAAACCTTAAAGAAGATCGGACTGGAAAATGTAGAAGGGTGGAAGCTTTTGTAATTTGTAAGTGGATGAAAGGATGAAGAAGAGAGAATGCAATAGAAGACCAACAGATGGCGAAGAAGAAATGAGTGTGAGAATAAATATCCACCCCAATCTGTATCAGTTTACTAATGATCAGGCAATAGTCAAGGTCAATGGTAGTACCCTTGGTCAGTGCCTTGACGACTTAGTTAAGCAATTTCCCCAGATTAAGCAAGGGCTATTTGCTAAAGATGGTAAATTGCTCAGCTATGTTGAGATCTATGTCAATCAGGAGAGCTCCTACCCAGAGGAATTGGCTAAGCCAATTAATGATGGAGATGAGCTTCATATAACACTTATGATGGCCGGAGGGTAGCATGAAATATCACAGCACTAGGGGCAGGCGCTATATGAAGATGCCGGGGTTCGAAGCTGCAATTCACGACTTGGATGAGGTTATCGCCTCCCCTATGACGGAGTGGCAACGCCCCTGGTGGGTGCGCTGGGTAGATAAGCCCACAGTAGAGATAGATTGGGACAATTTACAACGCTTCGACGGTCGCAAAATACAGCAAGTGTCTTGGGCTAAATATGTAGGGAAAGATGCCGCCCAACGTTTGACCAAGCTTAGGGAGAACAGGACGAGACAATGGGTCTTGGAAAACAAGCCGGGCTACACCCTGAGGGATCGTGCACTTCTTCTTGCCGGTGTGCAGGCAGGCTCAGTCAGCACTAGTTTCCTTGGCTTCTGGAGAGAGTCAGACATTGGGGTAAAGGACCCTTTCCAGCCAAGACCACTCAGCCCTGAGGAAATGGGAGTGCCTCGCTGGGAGGGAAGTCCTGAGGAAAATAGCCACATGATCCGGGCCGCCCTACGGCACTTTGGGGCAGACCAAGTGGGCTTTCTGGAACTAGATGAGCATATTCGCAAGCTAGTTTACGCCTTTGATGCACGGGATGGCAAGACTCTAGAATTTGAGAATGTAGACTTAGCCTATGAGACTGAACATAAGCGGGTGATACCTAACCGGGCGAGATGGGTTATCGTTTTTGCAGTGCAACTCTCAGAGGAGCTGATTAAACGGAACGCAGGGAAAGCACCCACTGCGTTGTCCAGTTCGACTACTGGCCTAGTCTATGCCCGGGCTAGGAATATTATGGATAGACTCCAAACCTTTTTGTACATGCTAGGCTACCAAGGATTGATGGGGACATGGTTCAATGGTCTGGCTATAGCTCCTGCTCTTGGCATTATGGCCGGGCTAGGTGAGCTTAGCCGACTCAATATCATGATCAGCCCGGAATATGGACCTTTGCAGCGAGTATTCAAGGTAATCACTGACCTGCCACTGGCTCCCACCAAGCCAATAGACGCTGGTATTATGCGCTTCTGTTTTACCTGCAAAAAGTGCGCTGAGGCTTGCCCAGTAAGAGCACTAAGCATGGAGGCAGAACCTTCATGGGAAGTGGTGGGACCTTGGAACAACCCTGGCCACCGCGCCTACTATCAGAATGGAACAAAGTGCCGGACTTGGTGGTCGGTGAACACAGTAGGCTGTTCCACATGCCTTACCGTTTGCCCCTTCAGCAGAAAGGATAAATCTTTTATCCACAAGATAGTAGCACCGACCATATCTATTACCCCGCTACTGAACGGCTTCTTTACCCGTATGCATACTATCTTTGGCTACGGGACACCTAGGGAGCCTGAGTCATGGTGGGATCTCAACATGCCCCCACACGGTGTCAATGCCGTGAAGGGTACACAGCTAGAATAAATAGAGGTAATTTTATGTGGTGGTTTTTGTATGGGCTGATTATGGGTGCTGGTGTAATGTACCTAGTAGCATGGGTCCAGAGCGAGAACAAAGCGGTAGGCTGGTATACATGCTTTATTGGAGCACTGGCACTACTTCTCGGCACGCTTACTGCGCAGCATTTCTTTGCCGCTTACAAAGAGCTAGAGCGTAAAGCTGCCTGGAGAGGGGTACTGTTTATGGGTGTTCCTACCCTCATATTAGCCGGGGTAACCGTTTGGCTCCTTTTGACTTAGCAAATAAAATTACAGGCTGTCCAAAAAGTCTGGTAGCGAGTAGCTGTTGATAGGGCAAGCAGGTATAATAATGAGTAAAAAGATGCTTGTGCCGGAGGTAAGGGCGAATGAAGATATTCAGGGAATATAGTCAGAGTCA